>Ga0268299_1000520_pt1 | contig 115201 bp, 84 predicted proteins | sample NOBtaG_FD_193484 | JGI IMG/M metagenome (GOLD analysis project Ga0268299, IMG submission 193484) | Activated sludge microbial communities from bioreactor in Nijmegen, Gelderland, Netherland - NOB reactor | ecosystem: Engineered > Bioreactor > Aerobic > Activated sludge | place: Netherlands...
GGCGGATCTCACTCCACTGCTCCATATCGGCGTACACCCTTTCACGTTGTTTAGGGGTGCTGCCTTTTTCGACCGCCCCGTCACTCCCGTGACCCCCGCCGCACTTTTCGAGCGCCCTCTACATGCTCTGGAGCTGATTCAGGAGACACTGGAGGACGAGTCAGCCTCGCGGTCAAACCGGCTTCTTGGAACCGGCTGCGGGGATTGAGTGGCAGAAGCCGCAAGCGAATCCGCAGTAGAAGAGGGCGTTTGGTCGCCTATCGGGCCGGAAATCCGAGGGGCTGGAAACGCGATCACGTTTTGCTTCGCCTCGTACTCTTCAAGCGGCGGAACAGTAGGCTGGGTCTTTCTGGCATAGGCCCGGTGCACGGCCTTGCAGTTGTGTCCGAGCGCTTCTTGGACGAACCGCTCTGGGTAGCCCGAGGTTTTGGCATGTTCGGCCCAGACATATCGGTCTCCTGGACCGCGTTGGCGGGGGGCATCAGCGTCGAGGCGGTCGGCTGAGAGCGGTGTAAGGCTGGCGGGAAACAATCCGCTTGGCCCTGCTGTTGCCTTTCGGGAAATCTCGCCTATCCCCTCATGGATGTCAGATCCCATGCCGGCTTGTCCCTCGAAGGGGGCCGAACTCCTCCCCAGCCGACCCGGACGCATCAAATCTTCCGCGGGCTGGTGGTCACTGGGGTTAGGGTTGCTGACGGCGCTGACGATGGCCGCCGATCCGGTTGGCCCCATGCTGGCACCCGGCGACGCCCCTGTCGTGGGCGGTCTCGGCCGAGTGTACTTGGTGATGCTGAATCCGGATGCCCAGCCGGTTCCGTATCAGTTCCCAGAGACGGTTTCGGCCCAGTATTTCATGGCGGGGACAAAGGGCACCGTGAGCCTGCGTCGAGAAGGCCCTGAGTCGGGGACTATCGTTATCGCGGCCGGTGGATTCGCACGGCGGATTTACACGCTGCCTCTGCCGGAGAACGCCATCTTTCCCATCGAGCTGTCCCTGGACGGCGAATCCACCCATCGACTGGTCCTGTCGCCAATGCCGCCGCCGGGGAATTCCCCCGGTCCGATGACGGAGACAGTGTCTGCGCAGCCTGCGGTGTCAGCCGCGCCGGTCCCAGCGACTGATCCCGCCTCGGCAGTGGCGGCGGCGAAGTCTGCGGAGGGTATGCCCTCCGCCCTGCGCTTTTTCGAGGAACACTTCTTTCCTCATGAACCGATGTATTTGCTCATGGGCTGGGAGGATCCCAACGTTAAATTCCAGATCAGCTTCAAGTACCGCCCGCTGAACGGAGATGCGGACGATCCGGGCTGGCTGGTGCGGCACGCGCCCCGCCTGACCAACCTTTATCTGGCCTACACCCAGATGTCCCTTTGGGACACTGGGGCGCCGTCCTCACCCTTTTACGACACAGCGTACAAGCCGGAGGTCTTCTATCAGTGGCAACGCGTGGACCGTCAGCGATGGGCCGACTGGTTTGGCCTCGACCTTCAGGGAGGACTGCAGCACGCCTCCAATGGCCAGGACGGCCCGGAATCCCGATCCTTCAACGTCGCCTACCTCATGCCCACCGTCCGATTTGGAAATCCCGACGGCTTCTTCACCCGTCTTTCACCGCGGGTCTATGCCTATCTGGGCGATCTGGGGGACAATCCCGACATCGCCGACTACTACGGTCATGTGCAGTTGCGGGGAACGATTGGTTGGGCGGACGGTGTGCAACTCTCGGTAATTGGTACCATTGGCGACGGATTCCACCACGGCAGCGCTCAGATGGATCTCACCTACCCGTTGTACCGACTCGGGGGCCGCAATTTGAGTGTTTATCTGGACCTGCAGTACTTCACCGGATACGGCGAAAGTCTGCTCGACTACAATGAGCGTACGAGTGTCTTCCGCGCGGGCATCTCCCTGTGGCGGTGAGAGACCTCGGCATGGTGCCGCTGGAGCCGGTTGCGCCGGAAGATCGCCGAGCGTCTGTTCACCGCCCGGCACAACGCTGCGCTACTCACCGCCTCCATCGAAAATCGTGAGGGCGTTGCCCAAGGAGGATCTCTTTTACAAGAACTCGGCCGTGTAGGCCGTTCCGGATTCCGCTACAATCCGAATTGTTTGTCCAAGGCCGCCGCCAATCAGGGCGAATTGGTCGCCGACTTTAAGGGGTTGAACGCAAGTGAAGAAGCATCTTTTGCCGGCCTTTCCCGCCTCAGACGGAGCATTCTCGGCGGTGACGGCGGCTACTTCAGGATGGGTACCTTTAGGCTGCCTCCCGGGCGGCTGACTGAAGTTTGTTACGCGGAACGTTGCCGCTCCAGAAACGAGTTTGAATTCTGGCAAATCACTCATGCGTCACCGATCAGCAAATTTTGAGCCGGGATTGCAGGGAATCGATCCCTTTACGACCATGACCATGGCACTCCGATGCCGGTGGCCAGCCGGGGCGAAGACCTTGTGGCGGGCCGGGTTCGGAATGTTGTGAGCCGGCCGATCTTGGAGCACCGCGTTCACCAGGAGCTGGCGCCCAAGTCCTCGATCCGTAGCCGGGCTTGACCTCGTGGAGAAGACCCCGGCCGTTATGGGCGGCCTTTGGGTACTCGATTCACCGCAGTCGGGTCCCCCCCGCATTTCTAGCCGGTTTGAGCGGGGAGGGCTTGAGCGACTGAAGGCTCCTCTTTCTGGCCAGGAATTTCAGGGGCGGGAAGTGCCGCCCCCAGCCGATCCGGGAACTGGAAGAACTTTCGCTTGGCCTCGTACTCCTCGAGCGAAGGAACGGTCACTTGCGCCTTTCTGGCATAGGCCCGATGCACGGCCTTGGAGTTGTGACCGAGGGCTTCTTGGGCGAACCGCTCAGGATAGCCGGCCGTTTTTGCCCGCTCAGCCCATGCGTAGCGGTAGGAATGGAGGGAGATTCCGTGGATTCCCAGACCGGTACAGCGCCGCTTGAACTCCACGGCCCGGTGCTTTTCGTCCATCCGGGCCAGTCGAGGGAAAAGGAGACCTAGCCGGGGAAGTTTGGCCAGCAGGGCGGCAGCACGTTCGCCGAAGTGAAGCTGGGAGACAGTCCCGGTCTTGTGCCGCTGGTAGCTCACCACGCGGTCGGTCCAGTTGACGTTCTCCGCCGTCAGCGTGGCAATGTCGGTTTGCGATCCGCCCAGGTGCCACAACAGCTCATAAAAGCTTTTCGTCTCGGGATTCGGTTCCCGGGCGACGATGGCGAGGTGTTCCTCGGCGGTGACGGCACGCTTGGCGTCAAACTCGATGGTCGGCCACTGGCGCTTGGGCAGCACCGGCCAGGGGAGCCACCCCATGTCGAGGCAGAAATTGTTGAGCCTCCGCAGGAAGACATTGGTGCTGACCGTGCCCCGGCGTAGGACGGCCAGCAGTTGTTCGGCCTGAGTCTCGATGAGGACGACCTTTCGAAGCGAATCCATCGCCGGGTCGGCGGCGGCCCGCTGCCAGCGCAGGCGAGTGGAACCGCGTTTGGCGGCAATGACGGCGTCCAGGGCATTCTGCCATGTCCGACTGGCGACGCCGGAGTCGCTGCCGGCCATGTAGGCCCGGGCGATCTGAAGATTGAGGGTAGGTTGCCGGATGGCCTGATTTTTCGCGAGCACGATCTGTTCGGCCGCGTCGCGGTCACTGGTGGCCAAGCTTGAGCGCTTTCCCGTGGCGGTATCCACGCAGTAGAAGGAGCGGAGCCGGTTGCGGCGCTCTACGAGGCGGTAGCGGTTTTTCATGCGCTGGTCGGTCAACGACAGCGTAGAAAGCCCTGCTCCCAACCTGGGAATGGATTGGCCGGAGGTACGAGCGGATTGCGGAAGGGTCCGTTCGGTTCCGGAAACTGGTGTCCATTCTGGTGTCCACTTTGGACACCGGCTCTTTCAACTCATTGCCACTCAGCAAGTTCTGAATGGAGCCGGTGGTCGGGTTCGAACCGACGACCTGCTGTTTACGAAACAGCTGCTCTGCCACTGAGCTACACCGGCATCAATCGGCGCCGGGAAGACCGGCGCACGCCGCCGGAAAACTGTGGCAGGGGCCGGAGGGTCGCAAGCGGCAAATCGGTGAGATTCCAGTGCTGACCCCCGCCGGGCTCCTGCGGCAGGCTGGGGCCATGCTCGAGCGCTTGCGCTACGTGCGACAGACCTTCCACGACCTCGTGCGGGCGCGCGAGATCGCGTCGGTCTTCCTGAAATACGGGTATCATGACCTGGCGCAGTTGCTGCATTTGCCGCGGTTGCTCGGGTTGCCCACCCGCCGGCTGCGGGAGCAGGCGGCGGCGATGCGCAGCTTGACCAAACCGCAGCGGCTGCGGCTGGCCCTGGAGGAACTCGGGCCCACCTTCGTGAAGGCCGGCCAGTTGGTGTCCAGCCGGTCCGGACTCGTGGCCCCCGAATATGTCGCTGAATTGTCGCGGCTTCAGGACGGGGTGACTCCGATGGCCTTCGACGCGGTGGAGTCGGTGATGAATGCCGAGCTGCGCCAGCCCTGGACCGAAGTCTTCGTCGAGGTGGATCACGCGCCGCTGGGGTCGGCCTCCATCGGACAGGTCCACCGGGCCCGGCTCCTCACGGGCGAGGAGGTGGTGGTGAAGGTCCAACGGCCGGGAATCCAGGACAAGGTTCAGACGGATCTCGACATTTTGGCCCGCTTTGCCGGCTTGCTCGAGCATCAGGTCGAGGAGATGCGTGTGTGGCGTCCCGTGGCTCTGGTCGAGCAGTTGCGACGCGACCTGCTGCGCGAACTCGACTACCGGGTGGAGGCCGGAAACATGCGCCGCTTCGCGGAACAGTTCCGGGGGCGCGCGGGACTCCTGGTTCCGGCGGCCTTCGCCGAGTTGAGCACCTCCCGGCTGCTGGTGATGGACCGGATCCGGGGTCTGAAGCTGGGGGAGTTCGTCGCGGCAGAGCCGTCCGGGCCGTGCCGAACAGCGGCGGCCGAGACGATTGCGGACCTGGTGATGCAGCAGATTTTTGTCCACGGCTTTTTCCACGCGGATCCGCATCCGGGCAACCTGATGATCCTTCCAGGACCGAGGATTTGCTTCCTGGACTTTGGCATGATGGGGTTTTTGCCTAGGGAAGGCCGGGAGGGGTTTGCCAGCCTGGTGGGCGCCATCGCTGAGCGGGACGAGGAGGCGGCGACCCGGGCGTTGCTGGACCTGGCGGAGCCCGGTCTGGGCGAATCGCGCAGCGGCCTGTCGGCGGACATGGCGGATTTCATCCATCGCAATTTCAACCTGGCGATGAAGGAATTTTCATTCGGACGGGTAACTCGAGAGCTACTCAGCCTGACGGCGCGTTACCATCTGGTGATCCCACCGGACTTCGTGTCCATGCTCAAGGCCTTCGGCCAGATGGAGGAGGTGGTGCGGACTTTAGATCCGCAGCGGGACCTGATGGCGCAGGCCCGGCCCTTTCTCCGCAACGTGCGGTTGCGGCGGCTGGGCCCCCGGCGGCTGGTGCGGACGCTAAGTGATTCCGGCGAGGATTTCTTCACTCTGTTGCGCACGCTGCCGCGGGATCTGCGTTCGTTTCTGGGTAAGTTGCGGTCCGGCGAAGCTCGGGTGGTGCTGCGCCATGACGGGCTGGAGCCGCTCCAGCGGTCGCTGGACCAGGTCACCAATCGCGTGGCGTTCGCGATCGTGCTAGCGGCGCTCATCGTCGGGAATGCGCTGATCATTCATTCCCGCATGCCGCCGCTGTGGCATGGAGTGCCGCTGGTGGGGTTGCTCGGGTTTCTGGTCACGGCGGTGCTGGGGCTTTGGCTGCTGGTTTCGATTTTGAGGCATGGGCGGCTGTAGGCGCCACCGACGTCCGGAGGCATCCTGGCGCCGGCGCGGCTTTCGCGGGATGCAGTGGAACTTTGAATGGATTCCGGTTATCCATGGCCGCGACATATGCCTCAATTCCAGTACAGGGCCCGCCGGCGGTCGGGAGATCTGGTCGAGGGATCGCTGGAGGTCGCGGATCGGACCGCCGCCCTGACCCAGTTGAGCAAGCTGGGGTTGTTTCCGGTAACGGTCAGCGCGTCGCGGGGCAGCGCCAAGGCGTCCGCAGTGCCTGCGGCCGGGGGCGCGACCCGGCGCGGCCTGCTACCGGCGGGGCTGACGGCGATGTTTCAGCGCCGTCGGAAGCCGAAGCTCCAGGAGTTGGCCACCTTCACCCAGCAAATGGCCAATCTGTTGCGCGCCGGCATGCCGCTGACCATGGCGTTGCAATCCATGGGCAGTCTGAGTTCCAAGGGCATTCCGTCCGAGGTGGCCCGGCAGTTGAAGCAGGATGTGACCGAGGGGCGGAGCTTGTCGGATGCGATGGGCCGCCAGCCGGAGGTCTTTCCGGCCCTGGTGGTGAACATGGTGCGCGCCGGGGAGAAGAGCGGCGCGTTGGAAGAAGTGCTCCGGCGCCAGTCGGCCCACTTCGAGCGGTTTGCGGATGTCCAGGCCAAGTTCAAGTCGGCGATGATCTACCCACTGGTGGTCCTCGGAGTGGGTGTGGCCCTGGTCATCTTTTTCATGACCGCCCTGCTGCCGAAGTTCATGAATCTCTTCGAGAGCATCCCGGGGTTTGAGCTTCCGGGCTCGACGCGGCTGCTGATCAACACCAGCCGGTTCCTGACTCAATGGTGGTGGGTGCTGGTGCTCGCGGTGGTGCTGCTGGTGTTTCTCTTCATTCGATACCGCGCCACCGATGTGGGCCGGCGGACCATTGACCGATTCAAGCTGTCGTTGCCGATTTTTGGGAAGGTGACGCGATTGAACCTCTTCGGACAGTTCGCTCGCACGCTCGGGACGCTGTTGCGTAACGGCGTTCCCGTCCTGGAGGCGTTGCGGATTACGGAACTGGTGGTGCCCAACCGGATCGTCGGGGACGCCATCTCGGAGACCCGGACGGCGGTCACCGACGGAAAGACCCTGGCGCAGCCGCTCGCCAAATCGGGCATCTTTCCCCAGTTGATGATTGATTTGCTCAAGATCGGCGAGGAGACCGGGGACATTCCCGGGGCATTGGAGAACGTGGCGGAGACTTACGAGCGCGAATTGACTTTGGGCCTGCGCGCCATGACCAATCTCATCGAGCCGGTCATGATCGTCGGCATCGCCGTCCTGGTGGGCTTTCTGCTGATGTCCGTGATGTCCGCGATGTTTGCGATCACCCAGAATCTGCAGCGATGAGGCGACCGTGAAAGCCGGGCGAGACCATGGAGAGCGGGAGCTGCGGCGGACAGGCCGGGCGGCGTTCACGCTGATCGAACTCCTGGTTGCCATGGCCATCGTGGTGCTGATGCTGATGACGGCCATTCCCTACCTCCGTTCCACCCGGAAAAATCCGCTGGTCCGGGCGACCAGCGACCTGGTGGAGGCGTGCCGCACGGCGCGGGTCAAGGCGATCCTCACGGGGCGTCCCATGCAGGTGGTGATCTACGACGGCGGGGCGGCTTTCGGAGTGGAGCCGGTGCCCAATCTGGGGTCCATCGGACGCTATCTCGCGGCCTCGGACCCAGCCTTCGCCGCGGAGGTGGACCAGGCTTCGGTGCGGGACGATGCGGCGCCTCTGTTTCAGGCGCGCATGGACGACGAGGTGGCCTTCCGCCGGCCGCTGTTGATCAACGGGCGTGATTTCTTCGATTCGGTCGAGCAGGCGGCCGCGGTCCGCTTCTTCCCCAATGGCACTAGCGACGCGCTTCAATGCGAACTGCAGTGGTTGCGGCAGGACGTGCGTCGCATCACGCTGGACGTCATGACCGGTCAACCGGTGGTGGAGGGGGCACGATGAGGCCGGTCGGACAGCGATCCCGACGCGCCGCCGGCCCCCGTGCTGCGTTCACGCTGATCGAAGTGGTCGTGGCGTCGGCCATCCTGGCGGTCGGCCTGGGGGGCATCCTGTTGATCTGTTCGAACGGCCTTCGGACGGCGCGGGTTCTCGACAAGGTTCATGTGGATGCTGGGAGTCTGGCGGCACACCTTTCGCTGACCAACCGGCTTGAGGAAGGCGTGGATTCAGGAACGTTCGGCGACCTTTATCCCGGATATCGCTGGACCCGGGAGATCCGCGAGGCCGAGGGCTACACCAACGGCTTGTATCGCGTGGATTTCCTGGTGTTCGACTCGGGCGATCCCAGGGGCACGGAGTCCCGCATGACCGTCTTCCTGTATCGCCCGCAGTCCATCCGCGCCGTGGGAAGATGAAAGGTCTGTCTCAGCAGTCTGGCCACGGAGGCGCCGCGTTCACGTTGATCGAGGTGCTGGTGGCGACATTTGTCTTCACGATCGTGCTGGCGTCTCTTTTCGGGGCTTGGCGCGTCATCGCCCGAAGCACGGACACGGCGCTTCACCTGGCGGTGGAGGCACAACGCACCCGCCTCGCCCTCCAGTGCATCGAGGAGGCTTTCAGCGCAGTCGAGATGTTCCAGAGTAACATGCGCTGGTATTCGTTTTTGGCGGACACGAGCGGTCCTTACGCCGAGGTGAGTTTTGCGGCCAATCTGGGGGATTCGTTTCCCGGAAGCGGTTACTATGAGGGGCAGCGCCTGCGCCGGATCACCCTGCGAGTGGAGGCGGCGCCCGAGGGGGGGAATCAACTGGTGATGCATCAGACCCCTCTCTTGTCGCCGCTGGATGGCGGCGTGGATACCCATCCTCTGGTGTTGGCGACCGAGGTCAGCCAGTTCAGTCTCCTCTTCTGGGATCGCCGCCAGAACAAGTTAGTCGAGGAGTGGTCCACGACCAACCAATTGCCCATGCTGGTGGACATCACCCTGGGATTGGGAACCCAGAATCGCATGTCCCGGCGGCCGGCGATGGTCGTCAACCGCATGGTCCGGCTGCCGGACAGTCCGATCCAGGCGACGCTTCAGGGAGGCGCGGTGGGCGCTGGCACTGGCGCCGGCGGGGCGCAGCGGTAATGAAAATTTCACGCAAGACCTCGAGATCTGGGTTTGCCCGGGCTTATGGCGATTCGGGAATCGCCCTGATCATCGTGTTGCTGACGCTGTTCAGCCTTGGTGTCATGGCCGGCATCTTCTCCTACGCCATGAAGGTGGAGACCCGTCTGGCGGCGAACACTACCAGCGGCGTGGAATTGGAGTGGCTCGGACGTTCGGGAGTGGAAATCGCCAAATGGATTCTGGTGCAGCAGGAAACACAGGTCCCGAGCGACCGTGGGCATATCTCGCTGAACCAGTTCTGGGCTGGCGGGCCGGGGCCGGTGGATTCGGTGGACAATCCCTTCGCCGGAATGTCGTTGAGCGGCATTCCGGTTGGGGACGGGACGGTGACGCTGGAGATCACCGATCAGGAGCGATGGATGAATATCAACAGCGTGTACCGGAACCCCATCATGATGGAGTCGGCGTTGTCCATGGCCGGGGCGGCGGCCTCGGATGCTTCGGTGATCACCGATGCGTTGCTGGACTGGGTGGATCGGGACAACATTCCCCAGGCGGCCAATGGGGCGGAATCGGAATTCTATCTCGCGTTGGCACAGCCCTTTGAAGCCAAAAACGGTACCATTGATGATTTGCGGGAGTTGCTGCTGATCCGGGGTATCACGCCAGCGATTTTCTGGGGGCCGAAATGGCGGGTATCGGCCATGGGGTCCGGCGAGGAATCGGTGGGTGGAGCGCTTGCCGTTGGCGAGGATGGCGCCGATCCCGGGGCGGGATTGTCCGAGATGTTTTGCACCGTCTCCACCGGCAGGATCAACGTCAACACCGCTCCTGAACCGGTACTTCGGCTATTGTTGGGAGGGGATGCCGCCCGGGCGCGGGAAGCGGTGCGCCTTCGTCAGGAGCTTCCCGCGCGCGATGTGGGCGATGTTGCCCGTCTTCTGGGTGGGGTGACTGGAGTGACGGCGGGCGGCCAGCTTTCCACGCAGAGTTTCACCTATTCCGTGCGGGTTACGGCCCAATTGGGTGCCGCACGGGAAACGTTTGTGGGGTTGATCAGCCGGTCGGGAGCCCGGGATTATCAAACACTGTCGTTCCGGCGGGAGTGACAACGAAGCCTGGAGGAAGGGATCCATGCGACGAAGACACGCCAGCCGAGGAGATTCTGGCGGGACATTTTGCAGGGATTTCGGCCCAAAAACCCGCATAATGAGTGCAATGCCAAATTTTTTTTCAAAAACCCGTTGACGCATTTCCCACCACCCGATATTCCTTTTCCCGTCGTTCGGAACTGAGCGACACAAGTTTGGCGATGGTTTCTTGGCCAAAGTAATGACCAAGGGATATTTCGTCGTCTCGTGAAGAGCAGTTCCAGTTCCTTGACAAAAGCGATGTACGGTAAGGCGGATTAAATTCCAGCCTGTCAATTTCAGAATCATTGGCGTGCACAACGCCGATACTTTCTACGGAGAGTTTGATTCTGGCTCAGAACGAACGCTGGCGGCGTGGATAAGACATGCAAGTCGAACGCTGACATAGGGGTAGCAATATCGCTGTGTCGGAGTGGCGCAAGGGTGCGTAACACGTGGGCAATCTACCGCGGAGACCGGAATAACCTGCTGAAAAGTGGGCTAATGCCGGATGTTGTTTTCGGGGGGCATCCTCTGGAAACCAAAGTTGGGGACCGCAAGGCCTGACACTCTGCGATGAACCCGCGGCCTATCAGCTAGTTGGTGGGGTAATGGCCCACCAAGGCTTAGACGGGTAGCTGGTCTGAGAGGACGACCAGCCACACTGGAACTGAGACACGGTCCAGACACCTACGGGTGGCAGCAGTCGAGAATTTTTCACAATGGGGGAAACCCTGATGGAGCGACGCCGCGTGGGGGATGAAGGGCTTCGGCTCGTAAACCCCTGTCATTCGCGAATAATTGCCGTGACTGAACAAGTCACGGCTTGATAGTAGCGGAAGAGGAAGGGACGGCTAACTCTGTGCCAGCAGCCGCGGTAATACAGAGGTCCCAAGCGTTGTTCGGATTTACTGGGCGTAAAGGGTGCGTAGGCGGCGCGGAAAGTTCGGGGTGAAATCTCCAGGCTCAACCTGGAAACTGCCCTGAATACTTCCGTGCTAGAGGACCGCAGAGGGGATTGGAATTCTCGGTGTAGCAGTGAAATGCGTAGATATCGAGAGGAACATCAGTGGCGAAAGCGAATCCCTGGGCGGTATCTGACGCTGAGGCACGAAAGCCAGGGGAGCAAACGGGATTAGATACCCCGGTAGTCCTGGCCCTAAACGGTGCGCACTTGCTGTGAGCGGATTTAAAACCCGCTTGTGGCGAAGTTAACACGTTAAGTGCGCCGCCTGAGGAGTACGGTCGCAAGATTAAAACTCAAAGAAATTGACGGGGGCCTGCACAAGCGGAGGAGTATGTGGCTTAATTCGATGCAACGCGAAGAACCTTACCTGGTCTTGACATGCATGTGGTAGAAGCCTGAAAGGGTAACGACCTCGCAAGAGGAGCATGCACAGGTGCTGCATGGCTGTCGTCAGCTCGTGTCGTGAGATGTTGGGTTAAGTCCCGCAACGAGCGCAACCCCTGTGTCCTGTTGCCACCTCGCAAGAGGGGAACTCTGGACAGACTGCCCCGCTTAAACGGGGAGGAAGGTGGGGATGACGTCAAGTCAGTATGGCCCTTACGACCAGGGCTGCACACGTACTACAATGCCCGGTACAATGGGCCGCAAGCCAGCAATGGTGAGCAAATCCTAAAAACCGGGCCCAGTTCAGATTGTCGGCTGCAACTCGCCGGCATGAAGCTGGATTCGCTAGTAATGGCGCATCAGCTACGGCGCCGTGAATACGTTCCCAGGCCTTGTACACACCGCCCGTCACATCATGAAAGCCGGTTGTACCCGAAGCCGCCAAGCCAACCGCAAGGAGGCAGGCGTCTAAGGTGTGGCTGGTGATTGGGATGAAGTCGTAACAAGGTAGCCGTAGGGGAACCTGCGGCTGGATCACCTCCTTTCTACGGAGAACCGGGCACCTGAAAGGGATGCCCAGACGGACTGGAAATACCACTTACCGTACATCGCTCTTGTCGGGAACTCTGTTCCTTTCAATGCCCCCTTGCGCATGAGTGTCTTGGGGCTGTAGCTCAGTTGGTAGAGCGGTAGCTTTGCAAGCTATAGGTCAGGAGTTCGAATCTCCTCAGCTCCACCATGTCAACAAGGGCCTGTAGCTCAGTTGGTTAGAGCATGCGCTTGATAAGCGCAGGGTCACTGGTTCGAGTCCAGTCAGGCCCACCAACTGAGGGATGAATTTCGGCGCAAGCCGTCGTTCTTTGAAATCTGTGTGTGATATAGGGTATGTGAATCATCACAATACTACATTTTCAATCAAGCTACTAAGGGCAGCAGGTGAATGCCTTGGCGCTGATAGGCGATGAAGGACGCAGCAAGCTGCGATAAGCTGTGGGTAGCCGCAAGCAGGCCTTGACCCGCAGATCTCCGAATGGGGAAACCCTCCCTTTCAAGGGAACTGCCGGATGAATTCATAGTCCGTCAGAGCGACACGGGGCGAAGTGAAACATCTCAGTAACCCCAGGAAAAGAAAACGAAGTGATTCCGCAAGTAGTGGCGAGCGAACGCGGAACAGCCCAAACCGGAGCGATTCATCGCTCCGGGGTTGCGGGACCTCCACCACAGATCCGTTGAGACCAGTCGAATGGCCTGGAAAGGCCAGCCAGAGACCGTGACAGCCGGGTCGATCAACTCAAGACGGACTGGGGGGTATCCCAAGTAGTGCGGTGCACGTGAAACTCCGCGCGAATCCGTCCAGACCACTGGATAAGGCTAAATACTCATCAGCGACCGATAGTGAACTAGTACCGCGAGGGAAAGGCGAAAAGAACCCCTGCTAGGGGAGTGAAATAGAACCTGCAACCCGCTGCCTACAATGTGTGGGAGCCCGAAAGGGTGACCGCCTGCCTTTTGCATAATGAGTCTGCGAGTTATTATCTGTGGCCAGCATCAACCTCCCAGAGGCGGATGCGAAGCGAAAGCGAGTACGAAATGTGCGCTCAGTCGCAGGTAATAGACCCGAAGCGGAGGTGATCTACTCTTGAGCAGGTTGAAACCAAGGTAACACTTGGTGAAGGACCGAACTCGTGGATGTTGAAAAATCCTGAGATGACTTGAGAGTAGGAGCGAAAGACTAATCAAACCCCGTGATAGCTGGTTCTCTCCGAAATCGCTTGAGGGCGAGCGTCGGGAAAGTAAACCGTGGAGGTAGAGCACTGGATGGCTTAGGGTCCCTACCGGGATGCCAAAACCAATCAAACTCCGAATTCCACGGGCTCCATTACCCCGGCATTCAGACGGCGAGGGATAAGCTTCGTCGTCGAGAGGGCAACAGCCCAGACCTGCAGCTAAGGTGCCCAAATCCGGTTAAGTGAAAAGGATGTGACGTTACTTAGACAGTGAGGATGTTGGCTTAGAGGCAGCCATCATTTAAACAGTGCGTAACAGCTGACTCATCGAGTGATGTCGCGCCGAAAATGATTGGCGATCAAACCGGATACCGAAGCTCAGGATGCGCCGTGCGTTCGCGCGCGGCGCGTGGTAGGAGAGCGTAGCCTGGGCGGTGAAGGCGAATCGAAAGAGACGCTGGAGCCCCGGCTAGTGAGAATGCAGACACGAGTAGCGATAAACCGGATGAGAATTCCGGTCGCCGTAAACCCAAGGTTTCCTGGGCAAGGTTCGTCCCCCCAGGGTTAGTCGGGAGCTAAGACGAGGTCGTAGGACGTAGTCGATGCCCAGCCGGTCAACATTCCGGCACCGAACCGGGTCAAACCAGCGATGACGCAGTGGGAAACGCAGCAGGGTCATTGAAAGACCCAGCCGAGGAGCAATCCAAAGTACGCTGCCGGAACCGCTGCCGAGAAAAGCCGCTGGCCCTTTCCCGGTCGCCCGTACCGTAAACCGACACAGGTGGGTGAGTGTCAGTGCACTCAGGCGCGCGAGAGAGACCTCTCTAAGGAACTCGGCACATTAGCCCCGTAACTTCGGGAGAAGGGGTACTCACTTCGGTGAGTCACAGTAAATTGCGTTTAGCGACTGTTTAACAAAAACACAGCACTCTGCCACGTCATTAAGACTACGTATAGGGTGTGACAAGTGACCAATGCGGGAAGATCAAGGCAAGGGGTTAGCCGCAAGGCGAAGCTCTGAACCTAAGTCCCCGTGAATGTCGGCCGTAACTATAACGGTCCTAAGGTAGCGAAATTCCTTGTCGGGTAAGTTCCGACCTGCACGAATCTTGTAACGACTGAACGACTGTCTCGGAGAGGTTCTCGGCGAAACTGTAGTTGCGGTGAAGATGCCGCATGCCCGCAGTAGGACGGAAAGACCCTATGCACCTTTACTGTAAGCTCGTATTGGCTTCTGGTTGGCAATGCTTAGCGTAGGTGGGAGACGTTGAAGGCATGGCTTCGGTTGTGCCCGAGTCGCAATGTGAAACACCACTCTTTGCCCATTAGGAGTCTAACCTCGAACCCATTAGCTGGGCGGGGGACAGTGCGTGCGGGTCAGTTTGGCTGGGGCGGCTTCCTCCCAAATGGTAACGGAGGAGCGCGAAGCTGGGCTCAGCATGGTTGGCAACCATGCGTCGAGCGTATGGGTAGAAGCCCGGTTGACTGCGAGACCCACAAGTCGAGCAGGTGCGAAAGCAGGCCCAAATGATCCGATGGTTGAATGTGGAATTGCCATCGCTCAACGGACAAAAGGTACGCTAGGGATAACAGGCTGATCGGATCCAAGAGTTCATATCGACGATCCGGTTTGGCACCTCGATGTCGGCTCATCGCATCCTGGGGCTGGAGAAGGTCCCAAGGGTCCGGCTGTTCGCCGGTTAAAGCGGTACGCGAGCTGGGTTCAGAACGTCGTGAGACAGTTCGGTCCTTATCCACTGTGGGCGGAGGAAACTTGAGGGGCTCATTCCTTAGTACGAGAGGACCGGGAATGACGCACTTCTGGTGTGGCAGTTGTCCCGTCAGGGGCACCGCTGCGTAGCCATGTGCGGAAGAGATAAGCGCTGAAAGCATCTAAGTGCCAAGCTCATCCCAAGATTAGGTTTCCCAGGGCGCAAGCCCTCTAAAGGTCTCAGGCAGACTACCTGATTGATAGGCCGGGCGTACAAATGCCGCGAGGCATGAGCGGACCGGTACTAATCGACCGTGCGGCTTGATTGTTCCCCTCATTCGAGGGCGATGCATTTGCAACCCGTCACACACAGATTTCAGGGAACGGAGTTCTTTTCAGACTTTTTCGGTGGCCATGAAGAGGTGGCCCGACCCGATCCCATCCCGAACTCGGCCGTCAAACACCTCGTTGCCGATGGTAGTGCATGTATAGCTTGCGCGAGAGTAGGTAGCCGCCGTTTCTTTTGGACCAACTGCCTTCAGTTGGTCCTTTTTTTTGCCGCATTGCACTCACGCTTCAGTCCATATTCCGCGGCAACGGGAGCCGGATGCCCAACGCAGGGAAGGTTATGAACAGAACGCTGGAAGGGAAATGGATCGTCATTACTGGGGCTTCGAGCGGCTTCGGTGCCGCAGGGGCTCGCGCCCTGGCCACAGGCGGCGTCCATCTGGTGCTGGGCGCTCGCCGTGTGGACCGCTTGGACGCCGTCGCGTCCGAATGCCGGGCCCTGGGCGCAGCGTCGGCAACCGGTGTTCACCTGGATGTCGCTTCTGGGGACTCGGTCCTCCGTTTCTCCAAGGCCCTGGATGCCCTGACGAACCGGGTGGACGTGCTGATCAACAACGCCGGCGGCGCTCACGGATTGGATCCAGTGGCGATAGGGGATGACCGGGATTGGGAGGCGATGGTTCAGTCCAATTTCTTGGGCCTTCTGCGCGTTACCCGGGCGCTCCTGCCTCGGATCCCGCGGGACCAGGGGGCCTGGATCTTGAACATCGGCTCGGTCGCCGGCCACCGTGCTTACGAAGGCGGCGCTGTCTATTGCGGCGTCAAGGCGGGCGTCCGCTTGATTACGGAAGCCCTGCGCCTAGAACTCAACGGCACCGGCATTCGCGTGGGCAGCCTGGATCCTGGGATGGCGGAAACCGAGTTTTCCGACGTGCGTTTCAAGGGAGATCGCGAGCGCGCAGCGGCGGTTTACCGGGGGGTTCGGCCTCTGGCAGCCGAGGATGTGGCTGAGGCAATGCTATGGATGGTGTCCAGACCATCCCATGTCTGTGTGGATGAACTGATTCTGAAGCCGACGGATCAGGCCGCCTTTCACAAAGTCCACCGGCGGGAATGACGGCGGATTGCCCCTCAGCGGATCAGGGTGAGGACCAGGACCGCCAGAACGATTCGATACCAACCAAAGACTGCGAACGTGTGGTGCCGCACATAGCCCAAAAGCCACCGGACCACCACAAAGGAGACTACGGCGGCAGTAACGAATCCCAGAGCCACCGAGCCCCAATCCTCGGTGAATCCTTCGGCAGCGGATGGCCGGATCAGGGCCTTGAGGATCTTGAGTCCGCTGGCCGCGAGCATGGTGGGAATCCCGACCAGGAATGAGAATTCGGTGGCGCTGGTGCGGGAGAGTCCGAGGATCAGGCATAGCAGGATGGTAGCGCCGGACCGGGAAGTTCCCGGAAAGATGGCTGCGAGAAGCTGGCCGACTCCCACGGCGACCGCGATGTTCCATCCGATCTGATCCGACATCGTCCGGCCCGCGACAAGACGTTCCACGACAATGAATAGAATGCCCCCGGCCAGCAGGGCGATGCCGACGGGAAGCGGGTTTTCCGGAAGCTCGAATCCGCCTTTTTCGAGGAGCACACCGCCGATTCCGGTGATGAAAAACGCCACAGCCAGCTTGATGGCGTAGTCCTGAACTTCGGGATCGCGCCAGTCGAAGATCATCCGGGACACCCGGTTCCAGAACAGCGGGATGACCGCGAGCACGGCCCCGGCCTGAATGACAATGTTGAAGAGATCGCTTCGATGAATGCCCATCCATCGCTCTGCGAGGAGCAAATGGCCCGTGGACGAGACGGGGAGGAATTCGGTGATGCCTTCAAGGCAACCCAGCAGGATGGTGACGACCCAGTCGGGCATGGCGCGGCGGATCAACCGGGAAAAGGGCCGGCACAGCAAGGCCGAATTCCCCTCAATCTCTTCTTGACCGGATCGGGCCTTCCAACTATTCCTAGGTCGTCGGGACGATGTTCTTTGCCACTTTTTTCGGAGTGACGGAGTGATCCGGAAATCTTCGATTCGTTTTCCCGTTTGGCGTTGTTCACCGGGCGGGATTCTCTACATTGTCCTACGAACTTGTTCTGAAAATTCCCCCGGGCGGAATGTCATCCTCTGACTACCGCCCGGGTTTATTTTTGTCTCAGGGAGCCGCTGGCTGGCGAACATCGGCGTCTTGTGATTGGATCTTTTGCTGATGAACGATCGGCCGGATACCCACCAGAAGGCGCTTCAGATCAACCTCGATCCCAGCAAGTACGGCGTTTTTGCGGAGATTGGGGCGGGACAGGAGGTTGCGCGATGGTTTTTCCGGGTGGGCGGCGCCAGCGGCACGATCGCTAAAAGCATATCCGCCTACGACATGACGGTGAGCGACGCCATCTACGGGCAGTCGGAGCGCTACGTAAGCAGGCAGCGGTTGGAGGCCATGCTGGATCGCGAGTACTCGCTGCTCGTCTCCCGGCTCATGGAGAAGCGTGGTGCGACCACCCGGTTCTTCGTTTTCGCCGATACTGTGGCGGCGCGGGGGTTCAACCGTCGGGACGAAACTCACGGCTGGATGGGCATCCGCTTCCAGACGGAGCCGGGAGCCGATCCGAGCGACATCATCCTGCATGTCCGGATGTGGGATCGTGAGAACCTCCAGCAGCAGGAAGCGCTCGGAATCTTGGGGGTCAATCTGGTCCATGCCGCGATGAACCAGCACTGGCACGGCCAAGCGATCATCAACGCCCTGTTGGACAACCTCTCGATCAAGCGGATCGAGGTGGATATGATCCAGTTTCGGGGTCCGGAATTTGCGCGTGTGGACGACCGGCTGCTGGCCCTGCAATTGGTGGAGCAGGGCCTGACCAACGCGGCGATGTTCATGCCCTCCGGGGAGCTGGTGCAGCCCGCCGATGCTCTGTACAAACGGTCCATCCTGGTGGAGCGCGGGTCCTTCCGTCCGGTCACCAAGGTCACCGCCGCGATGATCCGGGATGCGCAGGCACAGTTCATCCAGCATCCTAAGGTGGATGGCCGGCCGCCGATGGTTTTGTTGGAGATGACGCTCAAAAACCTCAATATCGAAGGAAAGATCAATCACCAGGACTTCCTCGACCGGGTGGATCTGCTGGGGACACTGGGGCAACCGGTTCTGATTTCCAATTATGGTGAATTTTACCGACTCGCCGGATACCTGTTTCGATTCACCAAGATGCCGGTCGGCATCGTCATGGGAGTGCCGACCCTTCGCGAATTGTTTGAGGAGAAATACTACGTGGACCTGGAGGGCGGAATCCTGGAGTCGTTTGGCCGCATGTTTAAGAACGACCTGAAGCTTTATGTGTATCCGCTCCGGGATGCCCGTTCCGGCTCCATCATCACCGCGGTCAATCTCCGTGTCGCGCCGCACCTCCAACATCTCTACGATTATTTGCTGGAGAACCAGCACATCGAACCGGTTCGCGATGTGAATCAGGCGGAGCTTGGCATCTTCAGCCGGGACGTGCTCCGGGAGATCCAATGCAATCAGCCGGGGTGGGAGGCGAAAGTGCCCGCCGAGGTGGCCGAGATGATCAAGGCGCGCCGGCTTCTGGGGTTTCCCGGTGACTCCGATCCGGTCTCTCCATCGCCTTTGGAGACAGCAGGCTCGTCAGCTTGATGGAATCCGCGGATTGCATCGCCGCAGCCTGGATCTGGCGGAAAGCGACCGCGACATCTGAAACCCCGCCCGGAGGATCCGGTTCATGAACTTCAGCCTGGGACCGTACGGCTCGGAGGATATCGCCGAGGGAAATGGATTCCGGCGGCCGTCGCAAGGTGAACGCCATCTCCATGCCTCGGACGGGCACCAGCAACTCTCCATCCATGAGACGGTTCAGGACCGGGCAGATTCGTTCCGCAGATTCCCGCTGCGCGGAGGCAAGTTCCGCCACGGTGATTGGCACGCCCCCGGACGCAAACCGCTCCCCAATGCGCGCCAGCAGATGAACTGCCGTTTGTACCTCGGCATCCGGCCCGGGGACTATCCCCGGGACCATCGGGGACCGGCATGATTCCGGGTGGGCGATGACGTAGGCTACCTGGGCTCCGAACAGAACGATGATCCAACTGAGATAGAGCCCCGCCAAGAACAAGGGCAGGACTCCCAGTCCGCCGTAGATGGTATTCAGGGTCAGCACTCGCGTGTGGTAGAGCGCTGCCAGTTGCCCGTTGAGGGTCCAGAGGGCCGCCGCAGTCACTCCGCCTCCAAGGGCCGACTTCCATGGAACCTTGGTGTTCGGCATGCTGATGTAGAGGGCGCTGAACGCGATGGCCATGCCTGCCGGCATGACGGCAAACGAGAGCAGCGAGGCCACCGCCTGGGGGAGAAGATTTTGAATGCCACCTCCGGCGCTGGCCAGCCAGGGCAGATAGACGGCGATCTGTGTGGCGAGCAGGATGAGAGGGCCGAGAGTGATGGCCGCCCAGTAGAACACGATGCTGAGCCCGAGGGGACGGGCCGCAGGCACCCCCCAGATATCGTTGAATGCGGTCTCGACCGTGCGGAGCAGCCCGATCACCACGAGCAGCAGCCCAAACGTGGCCGCGGCCCCAATGGTTTTGAAATGGATCCGCTCGACGAAGGACACGATGTTGTCGGCGACGACAGCCCGCTGCGGTTGTCCGGTCTCATCCGAGAGTCCCAACGCTGGCGCGGCGCGCGCCACGGCGAATTCGATCCAGGTCAGCAACTGTTCGCGACGCTCCGTTTCACTCCTGGGCAGGAACAGCGCGGAGACGCTCAGGGAGATGGCGAGCAATGGCACCAGGGCGAGGAGAGTGGTATAGGCCAGCGCCGATGCGCGCGCGGGACCTCGGTTCCTCAGGAACAGCCGGACGATCCGCCAGCAGCATTGCAGGACGCCCGGGAATCCGGCTTCAGGTTTTGCCGTGCCGGCGCGAACCCAGTCGCCGAACCGGCCGCGGACCGTGCGCCGCCGGGGCGCGTCGGAAGTCGGCATGCGGTCAGGCTACTGAACGGAACTGGAGCTTCAACGCGGATGATGCGACGCTGCGACATGGAAATCGTCTGTGGAATCATCACCGTGTCCGACCGCGCCTCGGGCGGGGCATATGAGGATCTCGGAGGGCCGGCCGTGGCCGCCGAGGCTGGCCGATTGGGGTGGCGGGTGGCGGCGACGGCGGTGGTTCCTGATGATGTCCGGCAGATTCAGCGGGCCATCCGGGAGCAGCAGGCGCAGGGTTGCCATCTGGTGTTGACCACCGGTGGCACGGGAATCGCAAAGCGCGATGTCACTCCGGAGGCGGTCCGGGAGATTGCCGCCCGGGAGATTCCGGGCTTTGGGGAAGCCATGCGGCTGAGATCGTTGGAGATCACCCCCAATGCCATCCTTTCCCGGGGACTGGCGGCCGTGGTCGGGCGGACGCTGGTGATTTGCCTTCCCGGCAAGCCGGCGGGCGCCGTCGAGTGCCTTGGATTTGTCGCCGGCGCCGTGCCCCACGGAGTGCGGGTGTTGCAGGAAGTCCCGACCCATTGTTGAGCCGGCGGGGGGCTCCAGAGGGAGCGGGCGTTCAGAAAAGCGCTCGTCACCGGCGCCCGGTGGTGCTAATTCACTGCGCAAATGAACCTTTCTCCTGTGGTCTGGCGGCTGGGGGGCGGCTTGCTGCTGACGTTCGGTCTGTGGGCGGCCCCGGGGACCAGCAGCCTGCCTCCGTTGCCGCCGCCGATCGCTGCTCCGACCGGGCCGGTTGCAAACGGGGTCGCGCCGCGCGCCGCCGTGAATCATCAGCCGGGCAAGGCGGGCGTGCTGGAGTTTGATGCGACCTCAAAGCACGTGGATCTCAACGAGGACGAGCGCAAGGCCGCCTTTGCGTTCGCAGTGACCAATCGGTCGGGCAATGACGTGACGATTTCCTATATCAATACCAGTTGCGGCTGCACCGCCGGCAAGCTGCCGTCCAGCCCCTGGATGCTCAAGCCGGGCGAGGGCGGGTACATTGATGTCACCATGGACCTCACCGGGAAGATGGGACGCATCACCAAGACCGCGACGGTGGTGAGTTCAGAAGGGAGCTATCTGCTCACCGTGAGCGCCAACGTCCCCACTCCAGCTCCCACGGCGATGAATCGCTCGCGCAACCTCCAGCTCGCCGCCGCCGACCGCCAGGCGGTTTTCCGAGGGGACTGCGCCGCTTGCCACGTTCAGCCGACTCACGGGAAGGTCGGGCGCGAGCTGTATGAAGCGGCCTGTGGCATCTGCCACGAAGCCGAACACCGGGCTTCGATGGTGCCCGATCTCCGGACACGGCTTCGCAACACCGACCGGAACTACTGGGCGAAATGGATCAGCGACGGGCGCGCGGGAAGTCTGATGCCGGCGTTTGCCGGGCGAAACGGCGGCATTCTGACCGACAAGCAGATCGTCAGCCTCGTGGACTACCTTGAGGACGGCTACAAAAAGGATCCGCCGCCCTCCCGATACATTCCCGAACCGGCGGCCGGGCCAGGCGCTTCCGTGACGCCGGCGGCTTCCGCAACGGAGGCGCCCCGGCTCTAGGCGATTTCGGGATGCCACGAGGACGATTCATATCGTTTGAGGGCGGCGAGGCGGCAGGGAAGAGCACCCAGATCCGGTTGCTGGCGGAGCGCCTGGGCACCATGGGTCGGCCGGTCGTCGTGGTACGCGAACCCGGCGGCACTCCTCTGGGGGAGCGCATTCGCGACCTGTTAAAGCATGATCCCGCCGGCCGGGGGATGGGACCGGAAACCGAATTGCTCCTGATGAACGCCAGCCGCGCGGAACTGGTTCGGCGGGTGATCCGGCCGGCTCTGGATGCGGGGCAGATCGTGTTGAGCGACCGTTTCGCCGACTCGACCCTGGCCTACCAAGGAGCGGGAAGGGGCCTCGATCCCGGGGTCGTCACTGGTGTCATCGCCGCCGCCGTCGGACCGACCCGTCCGGACCGGACGCTCTGGCTGCGGGTGCCGGCTGCGGAGTCCGCGGAGCGGCTGAAGCGGCGCGCTGCTGGCGCTTCGGAACAGTCCGACCGTTTCGAAGAGGAGCAGCGGGCGTTCTTCGACCGGGTGGAGCGGGCCTACGAGACCCTTAGCCGCGAGGAGCCCGGGAGATTCATTCCGGTGGACGGCACGGGTGAACCGGAAGTCGTGGCCGGACGGATCTGGCAGGAAGTGGCGCCGATCCTGTCCTGAGCGGACTTTCTTTTGCGGTTCTTTCCGACGCAGGGATGTCCTAGGCTGGCCGGACGGTCTATGGAACGACTTCCTGGATTTCGCGACTTTTATCCGGAGCCGCTGCCTCCCGGCGAGCTGTGGAGCTGCGACCTGCGCCAGCACATCTTCCGTTGCTGGCGCGAGACGGCCCGGCGTTACGGCTTCCGGGAATATGACGGTCCGCCCCTGGAACCCTTGGATCTCTACACCAACAAATCGGGCGCCGAGATCGTCGCGCAGTTGTTCAACTTCACGGACAAGGGGGATCGGGCGGTCTCGATGCGTCCGGAAATGACGCCGACGGTGGCCCGCATGGTGGCCCGGTCCGAACGAGCCTACCGGAAGCCCATTCGCTGGTTTTCCATTCCCCAGTTGTTCCGATATGAAAAGCAGCAAAAGGGCCGTCTGAGGGAGCACTTTCAGTTGAACTGCGACCTGTTTGGCGAATCGGATGTCAGTGCCGATGCTGAGGTGGTGGCGCTGCTGGTGGACGTGTTGCGTTCCTTTGGGCTGACTCCTGAGGATTTTGTCGTGCGCCTGAGCAGCCGGCAGGCGTGGCAGCGGTTCTTCACGGCCCGGGGCGGCGCCCCCGAGCGGGCCTATGAGTTCTACCAAGTGGTGGACAAGATCGAGCGCGACCGGCCCGAGGCCAGCGCGGAGAAGCTGCAGTCGCTCGGTGTGCGATTGACCGAGGTGCAGGAGTTCATCGGGGCGAGTGTTCCAGAGCCCGAACTTCAGGCGGTTCTCGACAGCCTCGAGGCTCGGGGACTCCGCGACTATGCCCGTGTGGACTACGGCGTCATCCGCGGCCTTGCCTACTATACCGGCGTGGTCTTCGAGGCGTTCGACCGCAAGGGTGAATTTCGGGCCATCGCGGGGGGCGGCCGCTATGATCAGTTGGTGCAGCAGGTCAGCGAAGGGCGGGTCCATCTTCCGGCGCTCGGGTTCGGGATGGGCGACGTGGTGCTGGCGGAGCTCCTCAAGGCGCGCGGTTTGGCGCCCGGGGGCTCCGGAGCGCCGCACGTCGTGCTGCTGATTGAAGACGAATCACTCCGTCGGGAGTCGCTGGGATGTATCCAGCGGCTGCGCGAGTCGGGCCATTCCGTGGATTTCAGCCTGACGCCTTCGAAGGGGGACAAACAGTTTCGACGGGCGCTGGATCTTGGGGCCCGATTCACCGTCCGATTGGAACGGGATGCCGCCGGAGGGCTTCAGGCGCGGGTCAAGAATCTGAGCCGGCGGGAGGAACAGGTGGTTCTCTTGGACCAGGTTCCTGAGCTGCTGGCTTCATCGTAATCGTATCGAGGCGTTTCAGGGAGGGTCCGCTGAAACCGTGATACCGCCTCCATGCCGCTGGAATGGTCCAACTCCGGCCCGCTCGCCCTACGAGTCCGTTTTGCGTCCGCAGTGGACGACGCGGCATTTCGGATCGGACGCGCGCTGGTGGGCGTCCTGAAAGCCCGTTTGGATGGGATGAATGTCGAGGTGGTTCCCGCATTCGCCAGCCTGCTGATCCTTCCGGAGAATGCCGCTGTGAAGTCGCGGGCCACCGAGGTGCTGTCGGCGCTTCCGTGGCCGCTTCCATCCGGCGGTGAGGATATCCGGGGACGGCAGATTGAGTTGGAAGTAACGTACGACGGGGAGGACCTCCCGCGGGTGGCGGCCCACGCGGGAGTCTCGGAGGCGTCGGTGATTGCCCTGCATTCTGCGCCGGAATACCGCGTGCATTGTCTAGGGTTCTCTCCCGGGTTTCCCTATCTGGGTGGATTGAATCCGGTCCTGCGCACTCCCAGGCTTTCATCGCCCCGTGCGCGGGTGGCTGCGGGGAGTGTGGCCATTGGAGGCGAACAGACGGGAGTGTATTCGGTGGCGGGACCGGGTGGGTGGAACTTAATCGGGTGGACACCGGAACCGATTTTCAGGCCGTGGGCGGAGGCGCTGACGGACATCTTCCTGATGCATCCTGGAGACTGCGTCCAATTCCGGGCGGGCCGGCGACGGAGCGGCCAGGCGACATCTTCCGAGTCCCCGCCTCCTCAGGCGGTCGCTGGCGCCATGCCTTCGCTGCGTCTGCTGTCGGCGGGGATGGGAGTGACCGTTCAGGATCCAGGGAGGCCGGGATACCGCCGATTTGGAGTGCCTCCGGGTGGCGTCATGGACCCCTACGCCGCGGCGTGGGCCAACCGGTTGCTGGAGAATCCCGAGCACGCGCCGGTCTTGGAGCTCTGCCTACAGGGGCAACGATTGGAGGTGCTGGAGTCCGGCTGGCTGGCGGTCACGGGCAGTTCATCCGGACCGGCGGGAAAGTCGGGCGGTTGGTCGGCGTTTCGAGTTCGTGCCGGCGAGGTGCTGGAATTTCCCCCCGGTCCCGCCGGCATCTGGAGTTATCTCGGATTGCCCGGCGGCGTGGCCGCGCCCCGGTTTCTTGGGAGCGCGAGTCAGCATCCACAGGCGGGCATTGGCGCATGGATTCGGCCCGGGGACGTGATTGGCCGGGAATCGGGCAGCCGATTCTGCCCGCCGTCCCCCACGGCGGTTCGTCGCGTCTCCTGGACCGAGCGTCCGAGACCGACCGCTGATGGGGTGGTTCGCGCTTGGCCGGGACCGCAATGGGATCAGTTTTCCGACGAGGATCGCGAGCGCCTGTTTTCGGCGGAATGGCGGATATCCGCCCGCAGCAACCGGGTCGGATTCCGGCTGGAGGGCCCGTTACTGTCCTCCGGGACTGGCGAGATGATCTCCGAGGCAGTCCTGGCCGGATGCGTCCAGGTGCCGCCCAGCGGCCAGCCGCTGATCACCATGCCGGATGGACCGACTTTGGGGGGCTATCCGCAATTGGCCATTGTGGATCCCGAAGACCTGCCCTTGGCGTCGCAGGTGCGTCCGGGGCATGTCCTTCGCTTCCGCCTCGCGAAGGAGGGGGGATGATCGGGAAGTGTCTGCGATTTAATCGAGCAGGTGCGGATCGCGGCCCGGGCCGGCGCCATTTTCTTGCTGGCTCCAGCGGATGTTTCGTCGCGGCCCGGGATAGTGGTAATGGGCGTCCGGGTTTCGGATGAATCCGTCGGCGCTGACCCTCATGCCTTCCGCTTTCAGGCGGGTCCGCTGCTTGCGGGAAAGGGGCGGGGGCATCGAAGGACTGATCTGGCCGTCGGAAGCGACCACACGGTGCCATGGGAGCGCCGCGGCCTCTTCCGCCGTGAGGCGTCCCAGGACAAACGCGACATGACGGGCCACGACGTTCATATGGGTCGCGATCGCCCCGTAGGTGGTGAACTTTCCCTCTGGTATCAACGCGACCAGCCGGATCACTTCGGCCCGAATCCGGGTGAACGCCCTGGATTTTGGTTTTGGCATGGCCGCGTGATGGGAGGCGTCCAGCGTCCGGTTCCGGCCCTGGGGAGGGGAATCCTCAGCGAGGCAGCAGCGTCTCGCGATCGGCGAGGGCGAAGGTCATCGCCGCCAGGGCCGCGGTGCAGCGCTGCAAGTCGGCCGGAGCGACCTTGTCCACGGTATCGGCCGCGGTGTGGTGGAGCCAGAAGTACTGGTTCGGATGCAACCGCAGGCTGAGGCAGGGGACGCCTGCAGCGAGCAGGGGCATGAGATCTGCGGCGCCAGCGCCGGCTTTGAGGGAGCCTGCGTTCAACCGTTCCTCCAAATATTCCGCCACGCCTCTCATCCAAGGCCAGGCGCTCTCGCTGCCGGTGAAGTCGAATCCCGCCGGTGAGTACGTCCCTGCATCGGCCTCGATGGCCGCGAGGTGGCGGTCCAGTTTGTCCCGATGGGCGTCGCGATAGGCCTTGGAGCCGGCGCCGTGGTTCTCCTCGTCGGTCCACAAGACCAGCCGGACCGTGCAGCGTGGGCGCAGGTCCAACTCCCGTAGCAGCCGCACGGCTTCCCAAGCCGCCATACAGCCGCCGGCGTCATCCTGAGCTCCCTGTCCGACATCCCAGGAATCCAGGTGGCCCCCGACCACCACCACCGCGTCGGGCTGTTCGCGGCCGCGGATCTCCGCAACGACGTTCCGGGAGGGCGAGTCCGGGAGGGCTTCGGCGCCGAGCGTGAGCCGGATGATCGGCGTAATGCCGGCCGTTTGCCATCGGGCAAACCGCTCCGCGTCTTCCGGAGCCAGCGCCGCATGCGGGATGCGCGGAACGCCGTCCTGATAGGACATGCCTCCGGTGTGCGGCGTGCGCAGGGAGAACGGCGTCACGCTGCGGATCAGGCTGGCCACGGCGCCGGCTTTGGCCGCCTCGATGGCGCCGCTCCACCGGAACCGGACGGTGGCGCCATAGTCGGTGAACGGCGCATTGAACACGACGATGCGTCCCCGCGCCTCGGCGACGCGGTTGCTGAGCTCCGCGAAGCTGGAGACCACCAGCACGGGGGCGGTGACCCCTTCGGGCGGCGTGCCCACCGTGCCCCCGAGCGCCAGCACCGGCAGCGGTTCCGGATGCGGCGCCACCAGGAGGGCGGATTCCATCCCACGGCGCCAGCGCCGCACCGTCACGGGTTCGCCGCGGACATTTTCGAACCCATCGCGACGCAGTTCTTCCAGGATCCAGTCTATCGCCGCTTCCAGATTGGTGGTCCCCGCATACCGCGGACCGAAGGTGTCGCACAACTGGGCCAGCCGCTGGTGGGGCACGAGGGAGTTCGTAGCCGCGACCACCAGGCGGTCGAGGCGGGTCGCCATTTCGGCGGGCAGCGACACCACGTTCTTCTTCTCTCCTCCCCCTCCACCTGCCTCCGGCTTGAGGGAACGCAGCCGGATGTCCTTCAGTTCCGCCGTCGTCCCATAGCTGGCGATGCCGAGGGGTTTGGACAATTCGATGTCCCCCGGACGGAGCGAAATCTTCTTTCCCTCAATGTTCGCGTGAATCCGGCGGTCCTCATCAATCCAGACGGACAAGTGCGTGGGAGTGACCGCCAGGCGGATCTTGTACCAGCGTCCGGCCTCGAATCGCTGGTAGGTGGTGGTTTCATTGTGGGCGGCGTCGTTGTCGTCCAGGGAAGAGATGCCGACCACGCTGCCGCCCCAACCGCCGACGATCAGCGTCGCGAAGTCCGGTCCGACCGGAAAGGTGAGCCCGCAGAAAAAATCACTGCCCACCGCGCGCTTCGCCTGGACTTCCACTTCGTAGTCCATGCGGGGGATCGGATTGGTGTAGTTCACCCCGGTGAGCATGCCCATGTTGAGCACGATGGCGCCGTCTTCCACCACCACCTCACCCGAACCGCCAAAGGATGTCTGGGTCCAGCCCGCCAACGTCTTGCCATCGAACAGGGAACGCCATTCCTGCCCCCGGACTGCCCCCAGGGCGATCCCGCAGAGCACCAGCATCATCGCGCATCGCATGCCGGCAGCCTGACACCGCGGGTTGACGCTGCGAAGGGGAATTGGCTGCCGGGCTGGCGGAGTTTGGGGTCTGAGGTCTGGGCGTTGGTCCTTCGACGGGAATTGAATCTTCCGCCGCCGGAGGCAAACTCATCTCCCTGTCATGAAGTTCATCCTGACCACACATAACGTGACGTTGACCGATGCGCTCGAGCGGCATGTGCTCGCCGGCATTGAGAAGCTGGAGCACATTGACCGCTGGCTCATTGATGCGCGGGTCTGCCTGGAGAAGGACCACACGGGCAAATCTCCCGACAAGACCTACAAGTGCTCGATCCGTCTGGGCGTCCGCGGCAAGGACCTTTACGCCGAGGACCGCGAGGCCGACCTTTACGCCGCCGTGGATCTTGCGGTGAAGAAGCTGGAGCAGCAGGTGCGCGCCAAGCACAGCCGCGCCAAGGCAAGGAAACACAAGGTGGCTGCCCGGTTGAAGGAGAGACACCGGTCCGCCAGCGTTTGACCCGACGTGCTCCTCAGGGCCCGAATCGTATTGCCCGTGACCGCGCCGCCCATTGAGGACGGCGCGGTTCTCGTTTCCCAGGGGAGGATCACGGCCGTCGGACGGTGGTCGGATCCGGGTCTGGGCGGCACCGAACCGGCCGTGGATCTCGGCGATGTCGTGCTCCTGCCGGGGTTGGTCAACGCCCATTGCCATCTCGACTACACGCACCTGGCCGGACGGCTCCGGCCCCCGCGGACGTTTCCCGACTGGATCAAGTCCATCCTCGCCGCCAAGGGGGAATGGACGTTCTCGGACTTTGCCGCGTCATGGCTGGCGGGAGCCTCGCAGTTGGTCGAGGGCGGCACCACCACCGTCGCCAACATCGAGAGTGTGCCGGAGCTTCTGGCCGATTGCCGGAGCGCGACGCCGCTGCGGGTGCATTCGTTTCTGGAGATGACCGGAGTCCGGAGCGGACGCAGCCCTGCGGGACTCCTCCACGAGACGTGCCGGACCATCGCCGGACTCGATTCCGGGCCCGGTGGATTCGGGTTGTCGCCCCACGCCCCCTATTCGACCACGCCCGTCCTGCTGCGACTGACGGCGGAGTTGGCCGCCGTCGAGGGCTGGCGGTCCACCACGCATGTCGCCGAGTCCGAGGCCGAGTTCGAAATGTTCATGTATCGGCGCGGTCCGATGTACGACTGGCTGGAGCCCCAGCGGCCGATGGAGGATTGCGGCTTGGGTTCTCCAGTGCAGCACCTGGAACGCTGTGGACTTCTGGGGCCGCGCCATCTGGCGGTGCATGTCAACTATCTGTGGCATGGCGACGCGGCGCGCCTGGCGCGGGCCCGCGCCCATGTGGTGCATTGTCCGAAGAGTCATTCCTACTTTGGACACCGCCGCTTCCCCAGGGCGGAACTGGAGGAGGCCGGCGTCGGCCTCTGCATCGGCACCGACAGTCTGGCATCCACGCTGTCCCATCGCGGCGTCGTCCCCCGCCTCTCCGTGCTCGCGGAACTTCGCGAGATGATGGCCCTGGACGCCACCCTGGATCCGGCGATGGCTCTTTGCTATGCGACGGTGCATGGCGCCCGCGCCCTCGGATTGGAGGGGCAAATCGGCGAGCTGTCGCCGGGCGCCCATGCCGATTTCTTCGCGATTCCTTTCCGGGGCGGAGTGTCCGAAGCGGCCCATGCCGTGGTGGCTCATGAAGGTCCGGTGCCGGTGGTGATCATCGGCGGACGTCCGATTCACCTGCCGCAGGCTGCCGAGTGCGCCGCATGAACTCCGACTCCGTCCCCTCCGGAGTGGTCCTGATCACCGGCGCGGCCGGCGGCATCGGCTCGGCGTTCGTGGCGGCCTTTGCCAAAGCGGGCTGGCGTGTGGCGGCCGGATGGCATCGAAAGCGCCCGGATCCCGCCGGATCCTTGGTGTCTTCGGTTCCGCTCGATGTGACCGTTCCGGAATCCGTCAACGCGGCGGTCGCCTCGGTGCTGGATCGGTGGGGCCGGCTGGATGTGCTGATCAACAACGCGGGGATCGCCCGGGACCGAGTCCTGCCCCGGTTGACGGTCAGCGACTGGCAGTCGGTTCTGGAGGTCCATCTCAAGGGCGCCTTTCTCTGCTCGCGCGCGGTGCTGCCGGTGATGATTCGGCAGGGCGGAGGCCATATCATCAATCTCGCGAGCTTCAGCGGACGGGTGGGGCGAGCGGGCGCCGCGAACTATGCCGCTGCCAAGGCCGCTTTGGTGGGCCTGACCCAATCCCTCGCTCGGGAGGCCGGAGCGGACAACATTCGCGTCAATGCCGTATCGCCCGGTTACCTGCTCACCCCCCTATTGGGGCCGGTCACTTCGGAAGACCTTGGCCGCCACGCGGCAGACAACACCTTGGGCCGGATCAATGAATTCGACGAAGTGGCGCATTTCGTCGTGCACCTGGCCGCGATGCGCAATGTGTCCGGCCAACTCTTCCAGCTCGACAGCCGAATCGCCCGATGACGCACCGACCAAGCCGGCCGGCTTCCCGATGCTGCTGCTGTCCCGCGGACGTCCCAGCGGGGCGTGATGACTTCAGCGTCCCGGCGCACGGACCGGGCCGCTCGTGGCCGGGGGCAGGGGCAGCAGGGGCGATCCGGCACCCGGCCGCGGTTGGGGCTGGTAGAGTCGTTGGGAAGCCGGGATGACGGGAGAATTCACCGGACGACGCTGCCAGGCATTCCAGGCCCACCAGGCGGCGACCAGCAGCGCGATACCCAACGCCAGCGGGAACAACACCTGCCATCGAAGCAGCGCCAGCTTCAGCATCACGAAGTCGAGCGGACCCCGCCGCAGGGAGCCGGAGCCCAGTCCCCGCTCATCGAAATCGTCGCGCCCCTCAAGCTCCGCATCGAGTTGCGCTGCCAGGGCTTCGGGGTCCAGCCGCAGGTGCCGGGCGTAGGTCTTGACGAAACCCCGGACGTACACGGGGGCGGAAAATGCGCTCCAGTCATCGGCTTCGATGGCCCGGATATGATCGCCTTTGATCTTCGTGGCGTCGGCCACCTGAGCCACGGTCAGGCGGCGGCGCTCGCGTTCGGCGCGGAGCAGGTCCCCGGTGCTTCGCATGCGCGAAGCCTAGGGTTTCGGCCCGTTCTGCGGCAACGTCGGAAACGGAAGGCCGTGGATATCCCGAGGATTTCGGCGGCCGCAAGGGGCGATGCGGGCCCTGATGGCGGCGGGCGGGGACTCGCTTACCTCGCCTCCGGCGCCGGGGAGAAGATGGCTATGAGAACCGCCGTGAGGATGAGCAGGGCGCCGGCAAGTCGGGTTGCCATGGCGCGGCCGCCGGCATGATGCCGTTCGGTGTTGCCGAACCAGTGTCCCACGACCCACACGATGCCCAGGCCCCAAAGCCCCCGCAGGGCATACACCACGTTGACCCCGGTGGCATCCCGCCACAGGGCGATGGCCAGCGTGATCAACACCGCCTGCGTGACCGTCGCGAGCGCCGCGGCAGCCATCCATTTCCTTGCGGCACGCGGCACGCGAAACGCCGGCCGGCCCTGCCAGGCGAGCAATCCTGTCGCCAGCACGGCCAGGGTCCCGAAGAGGAGCGGAATAAAGGTGCGAACACCGAACGGAGCGGCCCATTGCTGGATGAGCGTGTCGCAGACCGCAAAACTCAGCGAACACAACACCGCCAGCAGGGTGCTCTCCCCAAGGCGGCGGTCTGGATGCCATTCCGTGGCGCCCATCAGGAACACCCCCGCCGTGGTCAGCCCGGCGGCCGCGATCAGGCCGGCGCCCAGGGGCCTTTGGAAAACCAGCGCCGATATCGCGGCCACGAGGATGACCTTGGTGCCCAGCAACGGAGTCACCAGGGACACGTCGCCGCGCTGAAGGGCGATCAATCCGACGATGGAGCCGAGGAAAAATGCCGACCCGGCAGTCAGGGGTTGCCAGAGGCGTGTCCAGGGAATGGCCGTGTGGGACAGCGCCAGCATGGGGAGGAAGGCGGCTCCGAGGACCAAGTTGTTGAGCACAAAGGTGGGGAGCACGCCGGCTCCTTCCTGAAAGGCACGCTTCTGAAGCACGTTCCCCAGACCGAAGACAAAGGCGGCGGCAAAGGGCAGGAGCAGATACAGGGAGTCGTTCATGCCGCGAAGGCGACCGGCGGCACAGGGAAGCAAAGACACCCGGGGCGCGGCAATGCTGCAAGACGGCTTGGATCGGACCCCGGGCTCATCCCTCCAGACACCGACGCGCGCGGTGGGTGGACAGCCTTCTGGAACGGCGCGAATTCAGGCCCGGGCGCGGACCCTTGGCTCGGGTTCGGCGGCCGGCGCCGGGCGCTCCAGGAGCAGTCCCTCCACTGCGGATCGGCAGAGACCGGCAAAGGTCTCCTCGGCCAGCGTGAGGCGGCGTCCGCGCCAGTGCGCCATCACCCATTCGCGGCGCAGCTTGCGACGTCCGAGGGGCACCGTCACCAACGACCGGTCGTCCAGTTCCCGTTGCACCACCCACGGCGCCAGCACGCTCACGCCGAGGCCCAACTTCACCAGCTCCTTGATGGCCTCCATGCTGCCCAATTCCATCACGGTGTTGAGCACCACTTCCTCCGCGCGGAAGTATTCGTCCACCAACCGGAAGGTTTGGGACGACTTGCGGTAGAGAATCAGTTTCTGTCGCACGACCTCCGCCCGTGGCGGAATGCCCGCGGCGGCCCAGGGATGGAGCGGGTCGGTGATGAAGCACAACTCGTCCGAAAAGATCGGCACGGTGTCAAACCGGGCGTCGGCAGCCCCATTGAGGATCAGGGCCAGGTCAATGCGCTGTTCCTCGATGCGCCGGATCAGGTCCCGACTGTCCCCGGGCTCCACCTGGATCAGGCATTGGGGAAAGCTCTCCTTGAATTCGCGGAGCACCGCGGGGAGCAGCGACGTGCACAAGGTGGCGGTCGCACCCACCCGCAGCCGTCCCTGCCCCCACTTGCCCAATTGCTCGATTTCATGCCGTGCCGCCTGCATCTCCCGCAACACCACCTCGGCATGGCGAAGCAGATGCTCGCCGGCCTGAGTCAGCATCACCTTCTTGCCCACCCTGTCCAAAAGCCGACAACCTGCATCCTGCTCCAGAGCCTTCATGGAATGACTTACGGCCGACTGCGTAAGAAACATTTCGCGGGCGGTTACCGTGAAACTTCCCGTGCGGGCGAGGATGGAAAACGCCTGCAATTGGCGGCTGTCAAAAGGTCCCTTCATGGATGAGGAGGCTTCATCCACCTCCGGAATGCCCGGCGAAGCATTCATCGGGCCGGATTCCGCATTCGGCATGCGGAACGCTACCCCGCCCGCCGCCAGCATGGTGCACCAAGAAGGTCATTTCGGTGCCGGGAGGTCGGGCGGCGGCGAGCCGGGGATCCGGCTTGGCTTCGTGCCCCTCACCGACGCCGCGCCGCTGGTGGTGGCCCGGGAATTTGGGCTGTTCACGCGCCACGGATTGCGCGTGACCCTCAGCCGGGAATTGGGCTGGGCTTCAGTGCGGGACAAGCTGGTCCACGGAGAACTCGACGCTGCCCATGCCCCGTGCGCCCTGCCCTTCGCGTTGCGGCTGGGCATGGGGTGCCCGATCACGGATTGCGCGGTCTCCATGGTGCTCAATCTCCACGGCAACGGCATCACGCTGGGCACCCCCCTCCGAAAGGTGGGAGTGTCCGACGGTCCGTCGCTGGCCGCGCACCTGCGCCAGCACCGGCGGCAGCGGCGTCTGGTGCTGGGAATCGTCTCGCACCAGTCCACGCACGGATGGCTGCTGAAAACCTGGCTGGGCCGCTTTGGCATCGCGGCGGATGCCGATTGCGAGATCGCCGTGGTGCCACCTCCGCAGATGCCCAACCATCTGGCCGAAGGGCACCTCGATGGCTTCTGCGCCGGGGAACCGTGGAACTCGGTGGCCGAGTCGCAGGGCCACGGATGGTGCGCGGCCCGCAGTTGTGACATTGCCCCCGGGCATCCCGAGAAGGTGGTTGCCCTCAGCGGACGCTTCGCCAGCGATCCCGAGGGACGCCACCTGCGGCTCACCGCTGCGCTTCTCGAGGCCTGCCAGATCTGCGCCGACCCAGCGAATCACCCCAACATCATCCGGGTGCTGTCCCATCGCGAGTACCTCGGCCTGCCCGCCGACGTGATCCACCCGGCGCTCACCGGACATTTCCTCACTTCGGACCGGGAGACGCTGCTGTGTCCTGGCTTTCTGCGGTTTTCAGGCGAGGACGCCAACGATCCTTCGACCGACAAGGCGGCCTGGGTGGTGCAACACCTCTTCGATGCCTCCGTGCGCTCGCGTCTGCCGCCGCTGCAATTGGGCCGGATCTTCCGATCGGATCTCTTTTCGGCGGCCCAGGATCTTCTCGCGGCCCACCGGCGGCCGACAGATCCGTTTCCCTTTCCCACCTCCACCCTGTCGGCGTGAGGCGGGGCCCCGTCAGCGACGCCGCGGGCGGATGAGGATCACCTTTTTGTCGCTGCCTTCCACCTCCACACTGGAGGTCTCGATATCGGGGTCGTCCTTCAATGCCTGATGCACCACCCAGCGGTCGTAACCGTTCATGGGCTCGAGTTCCAGCACATCGCCCCAGCGCCGGACCTTCTCCGCGGTCTCCTTGGCGCGCCGGATCAACTGTTCCCGCGCCTGCTGGCGGTAGCCGCAGACATCGAGCACGATTTTGGGAATGCGCGCGTCGTGCTTGAAGACCAGCTTGTTCAGCAGGTACTGCAACTCGCCCAGGGTTTGACCGGACCTCCCGATCAGCCGCCCGGGATCTTCCGTCTGGATGTCGAGCAAGATCTGATCCTCCAGGGGACGCTCCTCCACGGTGACATCAAAGCCCAGGGTGCCGAGTAATTCCTGCAGCGTGACTTTGGGATCCAGGCGGGGAGATTCGTTCACAGGGTGGGAGGCAGTTTGGGGTTCCGGATGGGGACGGGCGGCGGTCATCCGCGGCGCGGAGCCGGGGTGCCGGGCTTCGATGCGGCCTTCTCGTCGTTCATTCTTGTCAGCTTGGTCTGAAGAACACTTAACAAGTTTTGGGCGGTCCAGTAAAGCGTGAGGCCCGAGCTGTAGTTGTAAAGGAAGAGCACGAAGAACACCGGCATGTACTTCATGATCTTCTGCTGCGCCGGATCCATCTGCGGAGACACCGGCGTGAGGTGCGCCATCCAGAGCGAGGTGGCGCCCATCAGGAGCGGCAGCAGATTGAAGGGCAGCCCGACGCCGGAGACGCCGAGAAACGGCACCCAACCGAGTCCGGGAATGGTGAAGAGCGTGTCGGGCGCCGACAGATTGCACACCCAGAGGAACTCCGCGCCGCGCAGTTCGATGGCCGTGCGGAGCATGAAGAAGAACCCGATGAACACCGGGAACTGGATCAGCATCGGCAGACACCCAGCAGCCGGGTTCACCTTGTGGCGCTTCATGCACTCCAGCGTCTTCTCCTGCAAGCGCGTCGGATCCGCCTTGTACTTTTCCCGGATCGCCTGGAGTTCCGGCTGGATGGCCTGCATGCGTTTCATCGAGCGGGTGCTCAATGCGGTCAGGGGCCAGAACAAAGCTTTGATGATGACGGTGAGCGCGATGATGGACCAGCCGTAGGACGGGATGAAGTGGTGCAGGCCATTCAGGCTCAACAGCAATCCCTTGGCAAAAAAGCCGGTGAATCCGTTGAGATCCATCACGGCCTCCAGGTTCTTTTGCATCCGGGAGAGCGTGAAATACTCCTTGGGCCCGGCGTACAGGCTGAAGCGCTGTTCCACCACGGCGCCCGGGGCCAGGAGGGGCACCGGGAGGACGAAGGCTGCCTGGTAGGCTCGCGGATCGGGGTTCAGGCGCCCGTTGGCATCCAGTTCGGTGGGCGTGGGCTTGGGCAGGGCATAGTCCCGGACGACGATCCGCTCTGCCGGGGCCTCAGGCACAGTGATCATCGCAAAGAAGCGGTTGTTGGCCGCCGCCCACACGACGTTGCTCGAGCCGCCGACATACTCCGTGCGGGGCGTGCCCGGAAGGCATCCGAACGTTCGGTTCGCGAACCAGCCCTGGCTCACCACCGTGGTCTCCGCGCCGTTGTACCAATGGGCCCCCAGCCATTCGCCGGTCTCGGTCGGATCCTGGGAGGAAGCGGTTCCCACCACCAGTTCCCGGGCAGACACCGCCACGGGAGCGCCTCCGGTATTCTCGTACCGCAGGGTCACGGCGAAGACATAGTTGCTCGCGATGCGATATGTCTTGGTGACCCGCAGGCCGTTGGTCAGCACCCGTTGCGCCACCACGGCGCCGGCAGACTCGGAAAGCTGGAATTCGGATTCAGGGCCGAGCTCCCCGGAATCGGAGTGAACGAAGGCGGGAAGAAACGCCGGCTGGTTCAACGCCGCCGGCTCGCTGGCGAGGGCCTGGTCCTTTGCCCGGCAGCCGACGCTGGCGGGATATTCCTTCAAATCCACGAAGCGCAGCCCGCCGCCCCGGGAGGTGATCGTCGCGCGGATCTGTTCGTTCTCCAGGCGGAGGACCTTCCCCGGCGTCGCCGGGAGGAGGGTGGGCGGCGGGGAGGCCACCGATGTCGCCGGTGTCGCCGGTGCCACGGGCGTGGCGGCCACGGCCGGATTGGTGGCCGCGGGCGCGATGCGCGCGAGGTTGGTCGCCCCGGGCGGCCGGACGGCGGGCGGGTAGATCCGGTTGACCAGCCAGGTCCAGGACAGCATCAGCGCCAGCGCGCCGATGAGGATGGCAATTCCTTTGCGGTCCATTGAAAGCTTCAGGAGGGAATGTGCCGGAACTCCGGCACGGGGTCGGGGCCGGCGCCACCCCACGGGTGGCAGCGGCAGAGGCGGCGTGCCGCCATCGCGCCGCCGCACCGCACGCCGTGGCGGCGCACGGCTTCCAGCGCGTACTCAGAACAAGACGGGGTGAAGCGGCAGCATCCGGCGGCGCCCAGCAGCAGGTTCTTGGCGGGGGACAGGATCCACCGATACCCGAGCAGCGTGGCGATGAGAATCAGCCGAAACGGATTCACGCGGCGGGCTCCGGGGCGGGCGAACTGCCGGAAACCCCGGCAGGCGCCGCAGCCAGCAGGCGGCTCTGACGCAACGCCCCGAGCAGGTCGCGCTCCACGTCATGATACGAGCGGCCCACGATGGACTTTCGGGCCACCAACACGGCGGTGATCGGACGGCGCAGTTGGGGGCGATGACGCCGAAACGCTTCCCGCATCAGCCGCTTGGCTCGGTTGCGAATCACCGCGCCGCCCACGGAACGGCCCGCGACGAGCCCGACCCGGTCCACCGAGGTGCCGAAGGACTCGGCGGGCAACCAGTTGAGAATCAGGCAGCCCTGCACCATGCGGCGTCCCTCGGACTTGAGCCGGGCAAACTCGCCTCCGGCACGCAATCGGTGGCGGCGGCCCAGCGGCCACCGTCTTCCAGAAGGAGCGGGCATGACGGACAACGTCGCGGCGGACCCCAGCGCACCTCAGACGGGCGTGAGACGGCGGCGCCCCTGACGACGGCGATTGGACAGGTTGGCTCGGCCGCCCTTGGTGGCCATGCGGGCTCGGAACCCGTGCTGGCGCACGCGGCGAATCTTTGAAGGCTGATACTGGCGTTTCATGAAAACAGGTCCGCGGCAGATGCGGAGCGGGTCAGCCTATCCCGCAGGCATTTCGAGTCAATGCCCATGTCGAAGCCACAAGGATTCAGGATTCAAGATCCATGGGCGTCCAGCTCTGCGCCGCGCTCAGGGACCGACCGCTCGATACCATCTCGCGGGTCGGTTGGACACATCGGGGTCCAGCCACGTCGCTGCGTTCGTCCCGACGGTCACATCGCCGACGGGAAGCCATGAGGTTCCGGCGCTGAGCGAGTCCCGCGCTTCAATGGAGTACCGGCCCCCGCCCGGACCCAGGATCGAGAGGTTTCCGGGAGCGGTCGTTCCCAGGGTGAGCCAGTTCGTGGACCTGCGGACAGTCCCTCTGAAGCCGACGGCGATGAACGAGTTGGCGCCGAAGGCGACGCCCCGGACAGCCCCTTGCTCGACTTGGCCGCCCGCGGTCCATGCCGATCCATCCACGGACATTTCCGGATCCCCACCGCCAGCGGCGATAAAAAAGCCAGCACCATGGGCGACTGCGGACGAGCGGAATCCGACGAGGGAGCCGCCCGGTGTCCAAACCTGAAGATTATCCGTGGTGAAGGCTTGGTTCTGTATGTCTATGGCCAGGTACCGGCCGTCGCCAAAAGCCAGGGAATAGAACCTCAAGGAGGACGGCGCAGGATGGTTCTCCCAGACAAAGCCGTCGGTCGAAGCCAGAATGCGGCTGATGCCTCCCGCAGATCTCAAGGCCACGAAGCGCCCATTGCCATACGTAAGCAGCCGGTCGGCGACCGAGCCCCCTGGATTGATCGAGGTCCACTGGATGCCGTTGGTCGAAGCCCAGAGTAACTGGTTTCCGGTGCCGACGAAGACGCCTCCGCCGTAAGCCAGGGCGCTGAGACCCACAGGGGACGAGGAACTCCAGGCCCACCGGACCCCATCGGGCGATGTCAGGACTCCGGTCGTCCTTCCGCCGGCGACCCAGAGGCCATTCCCGTGGGTGACCGACTGGAGAGGGGTATTCGATGGGGAAGGAATGGTCCGGGGCGTCCACTCCTCGCCCGTGGGTGAGGTCAGCACGGTGCCGGCCTCGCCGACCACCATAAACTGGCCGCCACCGTAGGCCGCGGCGTTCAAAGGTTGATTACCATCGTAAACAATAGGCCATGAGACTGGCGGCGCAGCGGGAAATGCGAGCAGTCCGGCGCACACGGCGGGAGAGAATCGGAGCAGGAGTGTTTTCATGGATCGGTCAGGATTTGGATTCGGCCAGGTCAAAGTGAACGTGTGTATGCAAACATACATACAGTTGGCTGTCGAGAGGATTTCTGATCCGGCCGCAGGCTTGCCGCTTGGAGAGCCCGTTTGAAAACGCTCGGGGGCCTTCGAGTGGCGACGCCCTTCTCAGGCCAGCATGCTGGCTACGCCGATGCGGACACGTCGCGCAGGTCCGCGCGGGTGGATTCGTAGGTCACGTGATACGCCGCCACTTCCGGCAACACCGGCACGCCATTGCGTTCGCAATACTGGCGGTAGGTCTCGGGCCACCAGTTGCGGTGCGCGGTCAGCCCCTCGTCCCGCCAGCGGGTCCATCCGGAAAGGACCCGGCTCCAGCAGGCATCGCCGTAGGCGACCGCTTCGTGGGCGCTGGGCATCTGGCTGACGTACCAGTCGCGTCCGATCCGGGCGTGCAGCACCTCGTCGGCCCAGTCGAAATCCTGAAAGGTCGCCGCCAGCGGATTTCTGGACTGGATGCCCACTTCCCACTCATGCCGCTTGCCCGTCTTGGGCATCAGCCCCTGCTCGATGAAGTACAGCACCGCGTGTCGCTCCAGGGGAGTCAACTGGGTGTTCAGTCCGAGGGACCAGGTGAAGTTGACGGGCACCTGCCGCGGCCAGTCTACACCCACGCTGGCAAATCCGACCTCGCCCATCATGGCGTGTCGCGCCTCGTCCCACAGTTGCCGGGTCATGTCGCGGTAGTAGCCCCAGGGTTTGTCGGGAGTTTCGGCGAGAATGCTGGCCATCATCTCCGGGACGTCAATTTCCCGCAGCCGCTTGTAGAACATCATCAGCACCTTGGCGTCCGCCGGCTGCGACGCGTCGTACAGAAACACCTCGGCATTCACTCCCATGTTGTAGGGATCGGGAAACCGCTCGTCGCGCCGTGGGCGACCGTCATAAGTCCACGGCTGCGCCGAACGCATTCGCGTCGGCAACGGTCCCTCGGCGCCCGTGCCGTCGAGTCCCCCGGCCGCCACCATGGCGGCGCGCACCACGCCCAACGCCGGCAACGCGGCCTCCCGTTCCGCCGGCGACACCAGCGCCGCCACAGCCTTCCGGCCATAATCGAGCAGGTCGCCCAATTCCAGCAGCGTCCATCGCAGCACCCGCCGGGTGGGTTGGTCGGCCAGCACGTGGGTTTCCCGGGAATGCCGCTCCAGCGCGTCGTGCAGCGCCGGCAGGGCGACTTCATATATGGTCAGCAACAATGACGGGGTCGAATCCGCGGCGCGGATTTCGTCGAAGGCGATCTCGAGCCCCGGATGTGGGACCTTGTCCAGACCCAGGGGCGGCTCGCGCATCTCGCTTACGCGCGCGCGGATTGCGGCTACATGCTCGGCGCACACGTGCGCATGATGGCTGAATGCCATCTTGAGTTCGTACACCGGCTCCGATGTCAGCCGCGCAATGAAGACCTCATGCAACCGGCGCAGCGCATAATGGTGTCGCTTGAGGCGCCGGACGGATTCCTCCACCGACAATCCCGGCTGCGCCGCCTCGGCGAAGGAACCCAATCCCGCAAGCGGCGGAAGTCCCCGGTGGGTCTGGTAGGAGTCCATCCAAGGCGTCCGTTGGGCGTCAGCAACTCGGTCCATAGCAGTGGAGAGATCCTAGCTTCCCCGCGGTCCGCCGGGCACGTTGTTTTTGGAGGCGACCGCTTTCACGGCGCTCCCCGGCGCCATTCCCCGGTGCCGCAGATGGGGCGCGACGAGAACTTTGGGCGCATCTCCATTTCTTGGATGAGGCGGGAAAGCCTCCTCGTGTCCGAAGAGGCCCCCAGTCCGGGCGGACCCTTTTTGCGGCGCTCCAGCCCATGCTGATGAACGGCGGACGGCGGAGCCTCCCGCGGCCCCACCGGCGGCCGTTGTTCAGGAGATCCATGGCCGCCGCGCCGAATCCATCGGATCCCTCCGTTTGCCTGCCGTGAGAAGGACCCTCCGCCAGCCATCGAAACCCGGCTCGCCGCTCCTCAGACGGATTTATTGGCCAGGGCCGGGTCGAGTTTTCTCGTAGTCTGGTCTAGACAGAATCTACTAATTCGTCAAGAACTGGCCGCGGCATTCGTTCGACGACCCTGGATTTTTTTAGGGAAAGCATTCGATGAACGCAAGCCGTCGCTTTTCCACCGCGGAAATCCCGCCCACAAAATCCCCAGTCACGAAAGTCCTCAAACACAAACGACTCACCCTATGAAGCTCAAGACGATATTACGCACCGCCATGGTGATTGCCATGGCAGTTCGCTCTCTCCAGGCGCTCCCCTGGACTGGGGCGACGGATGTATTTCCGGAGAATGTAACTCCGACTCCGGCGACGGGATCGGTGATCACCAACGCCAATTCCTTTATCCTGAAGGCGGGCGGCCTGGCGGCGTTTGATCGGGTGGATCCGGAAACCAGCCTGACCACCGGCGACACTTCGTTCTTCCGGTTCGAAGACCTCATTGGAGACTTCGACAAGAAGATCCGGCTGGTGAGCCTGGCGCCCGAGCAGGTGGACCCGAATGTGCCGCCTCCGGAAGGCGCCGATGCCTTGACGCGAGCGGGATTGATCCTGCGGTCGGGGGCGATTGCCAACACACCGACCTTGGAGATTGCGGCATTCAATCCGCTGTCGGCCACCGGGAACTTTGTGAGGGTGGCCGGCCGGGGTCTGTCCAATCAGATTTATGCGCAGGTGCTGAGCCGCAACTATCCCGGAGTGACGGAGACCTTGCCGAACCAATGGCTGCGGGTGCGGCGGGTGGGCAATGCCTTCTCGTTCTATGTGGGCACCAACGGAGTGGATTGGTCGCTGATCGCCGATCAGTACCAAGTCTTCCCGGCGACGGTGCAGTTTGGGGCGTTTGCCTCACCAGACAATGCGGAGGGGACGAGCTATGCGGTGGCGGAGTTCGCCGACTATGGCGACGTGGAGGTGGTGGACGCGGTGGCACCGACCCTGGTGTCCACGGGCACCCTGGATAACCAGACCATCGGCCTGAAATTCTCGGAGCCGATCGCTTCGGCGGGCGCGAGTGTGGCGGCCAACTACACGGTGAGCGGGGCGACGGTGGTGAGTGCGCAGACGGGAGTGAGCCCGAACACGGTGTATCTGAAGGTCACCGGACTGACCAGCGACACGTTCACGGTGACGGTGGTGGGCGGCCTGGTGGACGTGACCGGGAATCCGGTGGCGCCGGGTTCGACGGCGGCGGGGAAGAAGTCGAGCTGGAGTGTGACCGATGTGGGGTACATCCAGAATCCCAACAGCCGGCCAACTCCTGGGGATGATCCCTACCGGGTGGGGCAGGCGGTGGCGGTGTCCTCGGACACCAACCCGGAGATCGAGATCGTGGGAGGCGGCTCCAATGCGTACAACCCGGGTGACTTCATCACGTATGTGTACCGGGAATACCCCAGTGATTTCGACGTGGTGGTGGCGGTGAACCGCTTTGACAAGCGGGGAATCGCCGGCGGATACGCCAACGGGGGCATCCATGTGCGGCAGGGGCTGTACCTGCCGAACAACGATGTCGTGGCGGAGAACACCAAGGTGCCGGCCTACGTCAACGTCGTGTATTACGAGGCGTCGGGTCCGAACCGGGCGGCGATCCAGTTGAACCGTCCGAACCCTGGAGACAACTACGGGAACAACACGCCGAATCTGAACACGGAGGAGATTGACGGGTTGCTGGGCTGGTTCACCGGCCTGCGGACGATTGATGCGGCGGGGAATCTGTCGGAGCAATCTTCGCCGACGCAGGCGCACTGGCTGCGGGTGGTGCGGAGCGGGACGCAGTTCACGGCGTTGTTCTCGTATGACGGGTTGACGTGGGTGACGCAGGATCAGGCGGAATTGGATCTGCCGAACCTGACGGGGACGGTGCTGGTGGGTTTTGCCCATCAGAACGACACGGGATACGGAGTTCCGCCGGATGACACGTATGCCGGCAATGGCACGCTGAATGAGGAGGGCAAGAACACCCAGAATGAGTCCAACTACGGTGTTGTGCGCATCAGCCACTTCGGCGACTTCGCCACCGCATTCCCGGTGCCGCAATTGAACATCCAGACCTCGGGCGCCAATGTGGTGATCACCTGGATTGGCACCGGATACGCGCTGCAGTCGGCGGGTACTCTGGGCGGCCCCTACACTCCGGCAGGGTTGCCGGTGGAAGTTATCAACGGCGTGAACACCGTCACGGTGACTCCTGGAAATACCCCGACGTTCTATCGCTTGGTGCAGTAATAGACACGGGCGCGACTCGTCCGAATGGCGAGTCTCAATTCAGAAGGCTGTTTATCAAGGGCCGGACGCGAGTCCGGCCCTTTTTCCATGATCGGCTGGCGCCCAATGATTGCCGCCAGGCCATCGTGACCATTGGCTGGCGCACCCATCCGACGGCGGCGGCGCAGGGGCCTGCTTCCTATGCAAAGAGGAGCCCCGGTGACCCGTGGCTGCCCGCCGATGCCCCCTTCGTTTGAATCCGATTGGACATGGTCGTCATGAACCTGCGCGAAAACCCGGTTGCCCCAATGCCTGACCTCATGGCTTTCACCGCGCATTCGCCGCGATGCGCTGATAGATCGCCAGGGCCTTCCGGTATTGGGTCAGCAGATCTTCCGGGGCCATTCCCTGGCTGCGGCGGATCTCCTCTTCGACACGACGGACCAACCAATCCGCTTCCTGGCGCCGCGCAGTGAGCGGTTTGCCGGCCACCGGGAAATGCCAGGGGGCGGTGTGCGCGAAGCGGAGGCGTCCGCCGGGGCGTTGTTCGATGCAGCGGAGCGCCAGCCAGGAGGACGTTTCGGGCAGGAAGAATGCGTCCAAGGCAGTGCTCCTCGCTCCCTCCGGCGTGGGGCGGTTCTGGGGCTCGAATCGCTGAACGATCTCGCCGTTGACAACCATCTCCAGACTCTCCAACGGCTGCTCGCTGAACACGGTGCCCTCGATTCGGTGCCCCCTCGGGTCTGGCGACGGCGGCAGCGTGGCGCCCGGATCCTGCCGGTCCACCGTGGCCAGCAACATCGGTCCGGTGGTAACGAAGCTGCGGCCCGCCGCCAATCCGCGCATCCAGGCGTCGTGGCTGAACGGGCCGTCGAGATGCACATAAACCCGGTTGAAGCCGAGTGGCACCGGGTGGACCCCGTTGGCCGTGCCGGCGGAGGGTTGCAGCGGGAACCCACAGTTCAGCAGGGCGTAATAGGTCTGAAACCCGTACAGCGTCCAATCGCGCTCGGTGCGGGTACCCGTGCCGACGCCCATCCATTCCGGCGCCGGAACCGCCCAATCCCGGATGGCGTATTCGGTCCGCCAGTGATGAAGGCTCTTCAGCAGAATTTGTGGGCAAATCCGAGTGATCACCGGGTGCCCCGTCTTCGGCGATTCCGGCGCTCCCTCAGAGCGCCGCCCCGGGCTCCTCACAAATTTTGATGCAGATTTTCAGTTACCTTCTCCCGCCGTTGCTTCTTTTCCCGATAAGGGCCCATGGCGTTCATGCCCCGGGCCCCGACACAAAACCATGGAAACAAAGCAACAACAGTCCATCTCAACGCTTCGGCGATCACCGGTTCGGCGTGCTGCCGAAACCACCTTCAGAACAACAACCCTCCGGCAGTGGATCCGACAGGTTTGCCTCTGCTCCTGGGTGGCTCTGGGCCTCCTGAACCTCTCCGGCCTCATCCGCCTCCTCCACCGGGGGGCGCAGCCCTCGTTGTGGCGGCGGCGGCTGTGGCTGTGGCTGTTCCTGCCGGGCAGCCTGATGAGCGCGCTGGCGCAGGGGCAGTTCGGGGACTTTGCCTATGGCAGCAATGGCACGGAGATCACCATCACCGGTTACACCGGCGCCGGCGGGGCGGTGGTCTTGCCGGGCGCCATCAGTGGCTTGCCGGTACGGACAATTGATAGCAGTGCCTTCAGCTACCGAGCCGATCTCACCAGCGTGGTCATTCCTGACAGCGTCACCTCCATTGGAGGCGGGGCGTTCTCCGGATGCACAGGCCTGACGAGTATTGAGGTGGCGGCGGGCAATCGTGCTTACCACAGTGAAAACGGCGTGCTATTCAACCTCAACCAGGCCAGGCTGATCCGGTATCCCGGCGGCAAAATGGGGAGCTATGCCATTCCCAACAGCGTCACCTCGATCGGAGGCGGGGCGTTCTCCGACTGCACAGGTCTGACCAGCGTGGTCATTCCCGACAGCGTCACCTCCATTGGAGGCGGGGCGTTCTCCGGATGCACAGGCCTGACGAGTATTGAGGTGGCGGCGGACAATGCTGTTTACCACAGTAAGGACGGCGTGCTTTTCAACCGCAGCCAGACCACGCTGATCCAGTATCCCTACGGCAGAATGGGGAGCTATGTCATTCCTGACGGCGTCACCGAGATCGGAGACGGGGCGTTCTCCGGATGCACGGGCCTGACCAGCGTGATCATTCTCGACAGCGTCACCCCCATTGGTGACTGGGCATTCTCCGGGTGCACGGGGCTGACGAATATTGAGGTGGCGGCGGGCAATGCTGTTTACCGCAGTGAAAACGGCGTACTTTTCAACCGCAGCCAGACCACGCTGATCCGGTATCCTGGCGGCAAAATGGGGAACTATGCCATTCCCGACAGCGTCACCGAGATCGGACAGGGAGCGTTCTCCGGATGCCCCGGCCTGACCAGTGTGGTCATTCCCAACAGCGTCACTTCCATCGGAAACGTGGCGTTCTCCGAATGCACGGGCCTGACCAGCGTGGTCATTCCCAACGGCGTCACCGAGATCGGAAGCGCGGCGTTCCTCGGGTGCACGGGCCTGACCAGCGCCACTTTTGAAGGCAACGCTCCACCCCGCGAGAACTTCGGCCCCGGCGGCATTTTCCCAGCAACCGCCCCCGGTTTTACCGTGTATTACTATGCAGGCAGCGCGGGCTTCACTTCGCCGACGTGGTGGGGTTACCCGGCGGTGATGCTGCCCGCGCCGCCGGACGACGGGGGCGAGCTGCGGGTGGATTCCATCACGCTCCAGAACGGCCATGCGGTCCTGGTCGTGACGGGATGGCCCCGCTGGACTTTCGAGTTGCAGCGCTCCGCGGACCTGGATGGCGCTGCCTGGCCGGTCGTTCTCACCCTCGGGCCGTTGACGGCCGCGGGGCCGCTGGAATTGACCGATCCCTCCGCGCCCGATCCCCAGGCCTTCTATCGCGTCCGCGCATACGTGAAGCAGATCGGTGATCAGTGATCAGTGATCGGTTCGTCCACGAGCGCAGCGGGTTTGAATGGGGTCGCGGGTGGAACGCGACCCTACCAAGGTCTTGGCAGGGTCGCGAACCCAGTGCCAGGTCATCTATCCTCCCTGGCCTGAAAGGCCCGAAGACCCCAGCCCGGGGCAGCGCATGGGGCGCTGCCCCAGGTCTGAGGAGCATCAGGAAGGCGGGCATCCTGAAGGGGGCCAGAGGCCCGGACCTCCCATCTCCTGAAGGCATGAAGGCACGCTCGAGCGGCAACTCCTTCCCGGGCCGAACCGTGTGATGGTGGGGTGCCCGGTTCTCTGGCGACTCTCGGTCGGTTCGAGAGCCACCCGGCGGGTCCGGTCTGCCAGTCATTCTGGAGCGGGACTGCCATGATCCGGGTGCGAGCTAAAACAGGATGTTTTCGATGAACACGGCAAGGTGTGCCGCCGGTGGGTGCTGGCGGCGACACACCACGAGGAGTTCCCGTTCAAACCGGTCTGGCAGGGCGATGCGTTGGAAGGTTTTCTTCCGGGTGTATAAGGCCAGCGCCCGGACCGGAACGAAGCTGGCACCCATGCCCAGGGCCACGAGGTTGATGATCAGGTCGAAGCTGTCGAGTTCCATGGACGGCTCCAGGTTCCAGCCGCGACCGCGGATCCACTGCCGCAGCCTCCGGCCGGTGTTCGAGGTATCGGAGAGCAGCAGCCACGGCTGCCGGGCCGACCATTGCGCGAACTCCCGCCGGCGCAGCGACTGAGGGCAGTCCTTGCGATCCCGGACCGGTGCGATCAGGCAGAAGGCGTCGTTGAAGCGGTGGGTGACGAGGAGGTTCCCCGGCAGGCGGGTGCCCCGGGAGATCACCCCGAGGTCCAGGTCGTTTCCCTGGAGCGCGGCGACGATGTCGGCGCTCGATTGGAGCGTGACACGGCATGCCACTTCGGGTGCCCGGCGCAGGTTGGCGTGGAAAAAGCCGGGCAGGTAGGCCAGACCGACCGTCTGCGACACGCCCACCCGCACCTGCTTGCGGCCGCCCGCGAATTCCTCGCGCATTCGCGTCAGCAGGGCGTCCACGTCGCCGAGCATGCGCAGCGACTCTCGGTGGAGAAACTCGCCCGCCGGGGTCATCCGCACGCTGCGGGTGGTGCGCTCCAGCAAGTCGAGACCCAGGCTGTTTTCCATCGCCTGGATCTGGCGGGTGACCGCGCTCTGGGTCAGCCCCGCCGCCTCGGCGGCCCGCGTGAAGCCGCCGTGCCGGACCACCAGATGGAACAAATGAAGCTCGTAGAGATCGAACGGCCCGGTGGACAGATATTGATTCCAATCCCGCATGACTGAATGAAGTTAATGAATTTTGAGAATTGGATGCCATCCGGGAATTTCAGAGCGGAACGCAACACACCATGGCCAATCGAAACCAGCGGCAGCCGGAGAATGTGCCCGGCGCCTACTATGTGGACGACACGTGCATTGACTGCGATATCTGCCGCAGCGGCGCGCCGAAATTCTTCCGGCGCCAGGACGAGGGCGGATACTCGTACGTGCACCGCCAGCCGGTCACACCGGAGGAGGTCGCCGAAGCCGAGAGCGCGCGGCTGGGATGTCCGACGGACACCATCGGGAACGACGGCGAATCGGTCTGACCGGGTATCACGAGGCGCCCGTGGCGCTTTCCGGCAGGAGGGACGGCGCGTCGCCGTCCATCGTCATTCGAGCGTGAACTGGGCGTTGACCACGGAGACGATCGTTTTCTCCAAGGCGGTGGTGTCGTTCATGCCGTCCCAACTGGTCTCGTTGGAGTGCAGCGGGGTGATCTGAAAAACGCCCATGCGGGCCGAGCGCAGTTCCTTGACCCGGCGCCCTCCCTCCGTCGCGATTTGCGCGGCGCGCCGGCGTGCGTCGCGCGTCGCCTCCGCCAACATCTCAATCTTGGCGTCGGCCGCGCGCGTGTAGATGAACTGAGGCGCCAGCGGAACGAACGGCACCCCTTCCTCCAGAAGGCGGGTACAGGACTGGTCGAGTGTCCGCGTGCGATCCACGTCTTCGGACTGGATCTCGACCGTTTGCGTCAACCGGTAGCCGGCGGTCGGCGAATCCCCATCCTCCGACGGGCGCTTCCTCAGCGGAGTGATGTCAATCGAGGACATCACGGCGTTGGTCACGCTGGCGCCGGCCAGGAAGGCTTCGACGCGGGATCGGTGGTCTTTGAGGACGTTCTGGGCTTGGAGCAGCGCCGGGGCCTCGGCGGAGAAGGACGCCTTCCAGATGATCAAGTCCGAACGCACCGCGCGGCGGGACGAACCCGTCACGGTCAGCGTTCCGGGTTCCGCCACCTTGATCCAGGCCCTCGTGACCAGCAGGGCCGCCAACACCAATCCCGCAGCCAGGAACAGCCCCGCCAGCAATCCGTAGCGTTGCGGATGTGCCGGACTCATGGGCGCCTATCGCCTATGGCCTATGGCCGCTGCGCGAGCGGCACGACCTTGAGACCCACCGGGCCGGTGTAGACCGATTGCGGGCGGATCAGGCGGTTGTCGGCCAGTTGTTCCAGAACGTGGGCGGTCCAACCGCTGGTGCGAGCGATGGCAAACAGCGGGGTGAAGAGGTCCGTGGGAATCCCCAGGCTGAAGTACACCGTGGCGCTGTAGAAATCCACGTTCGCGTGCAGGTTCTTCTTTTCCAGCATCAGGGCGGCGATGCGGTCCGACATTTGGATCCATTTCGGATCTCCCAGTTTGGCGGACAGGATCTGGGCCATGCGCTTGAGGTGCGGGGCGCGCGGATCGAGGACTTTGTACACCCGGTGCCCGATGCCCATGATTTTCCGCTTCTGCGCCAGGCACTCGGCGACATAGGCGTCCACCTTGTCCAGGGAGCCGATCTCCTGGAGCATCTTGATCACGCCCTCGTTGGCGCCGCCATGGAGCGGTCCCTTCAGCGTGCCGATGGCCGTGGTGATGGCCGAGTACATGTCGCTGAGGGTGGCGATGGTCACGCGGGCGCTGAACGTGGAGGCGTTCATCCCGTGGTCGGCGTGCAGCACGTAGCACATGTCCATCGTGTTCACCTTCTCGGCAGACGGCTTCTCGCCATCCATCATGTACAGGAAGTTGGCGGCCTCGCCGAGCGTGGGGTCGGGATGCACCAGCGGCTTGCCTTGCCGCGCGCGATGGAAGTAGGCGGTCACCACCGGGATCTGGGCGATCAACCGGAGCGCCTTGCGGCGCTGGGCGTCCATGGTGTCGTCGTCGGCGACGGTGTCGTAGCAGCCCAGCGCGCTCACGCCGGTGCGTAGCGCATGCATCGGCGGACAGTCGGCCGGGAGCTTTACCAGCAGGTCAATGACGCCCTGGGGCAGCTCGCGGTAGCCGGCCAGGACCAATTTCAGATCGGCCAATTCCTTGGCGTTGGGCAGGTGATTGTGGTGGAGCAGATGCACCACTTCTTCGTAGGTCACCTTGCCCGCCAGTTCGTCAATGTCGTAGCCGCAGTAGATCAGCTTGCCGACATCCCCGCGCACGTCGCTCAACCGGGTGTGGGCGGCAATCACCCCTTCCAGACCCTTGGACACGGCGGATGGAGTGGCGGTGGTGGCGGCGGTTTCGGCGGTGCTCATCAGAAAAAACAGGTCCAGTCACTTCTCAGTGTAAGCCCAGTCTCTTCGCAGAGCTGGGGGCGTCAACGGATTTCCCCTGGATTCCGCGCAAAAACCGCCTTTTCCCGTGCGGACGAGCCGGCGGTTTCGGTGACCGCCGCCTCCAGCGGGAGATCCAACGAAACGCGCACGCCGCCATCGCTGCCCGGTTCCAGGCGCAGGGATGCCATGCCTCCGTAAAGATGCTCCAGCCGCCGGCGGCAGTTGGTCAGGCCGATGCCGAAGCCGGGAACGCCACCCGCCCCGGCCGACAATCCGGCGCCGTTGTCCTCGACTTCAAGGCGCAGCCGGTCCGGCCCGTCACGGCGGGCCCGGAGGGTGATCCGGCCGGGGCGGACCTGCGGCTCGATGCCATGCTTGATGGCGTTTTCCACCAGCGGTTGCAGGATGAGATTCGGGACCGGGTATTCCAGCACGGAGGGGTCCACCTCGCGGTGAACCTGAAGATGATCCGCAAACCGCGTCTGCTCGATGTCCAGATACCGGTCGAGAAACGCCAGTTCGTCGCGCAGCGGGACGGCGTGTTCGCCGGAGCGGTCGAGCGCCATGCGGAGCAGATCGCTCAACTGGATGAGCATTCGATCCGCCGCGTCCACGTCCCGATACATCAGGGCGCTGATGCCGTGCAGGGCGTTGAAGAGGAAGTGGGGGTTCAACTGCATCTGCAGCGCCTGCAATCGCGCCTCGGCCAGCCGGCGCTCCAGCTCCAGCTCCCGTCGCTCTCGGGCTTGGGATTCACGGTAGAATCCCACGGCATGCGTGGCCACGACCACCACCCAATACATCAGCACGTTGAACACCAGCGTCGCCACCAGCGCGTGCTGCAGGGCCTCGACAAAGGTGGTGCCATCGAGCCACACCGCGAGGCCGGCCCGCAGGAGGGTCCAGACCAGGGAGAACACACCGCTCGCGGTCAGGTGCAGCGCGAGCAGCAGGGGAAGCGCGACGCTGCCGAACGGAAACCGGCGGGTCAGCGCGATGGCCGGCAGGGACAGCAGGGCAAAAGTGTACCAGTCGGCCAGCGACCGGGTCAGCGCGAAGGTCCACGTCACGGGCAGGTCCATCTGGACGCGCGTGACATACAGTTGACCGGCGAAGGCGAGTCCGAGCAGCGTGAACAGGGCGACGAACACCCCCAGGCCGGCCCAGCGGAGCCGGGACGCGCGCGAAGCAGGCGGGGATTCGGGGACGGTCGCGATGGGGAGAATCTGGCGGGAGCGGCTGGGATTGAAAACGCGGAAACGCGCGGCGGTCCAGTTCCGGCGGGCGCCGCGCCAATATTGGACCGCAAGGAAGGACCGCCGAAGGGATTGGAACCGCAGAGACATTGAGACGCGGAGGAGGAAAAGTTTGAGGCCCTGCCTTGAACCGGATGCGACTCGTCCAGACCAAGGTGCCAGGTCCTCTGGGGAATCGTTGGGCCTCCTTCGGGAGGGGCTCCGATTCCGGGTCCGGGACTCGGGTGCTTGCGCCTCCCGCGGTGCTTCCGCAACGTTGCCCGCACCATGTTCCCCCGCCCGCCATCGCCGCCGCCGTCCAATGTGGCGGCCCTTTGGCGGCTGGTTTTCGGACTGGGTCTGGTCGGTGTGATGGCGTCGGGGCTCGTCTGGTGGCTGGTTCGCTCCACGCCGGGACCGCAACGCCGCAGCGCGGCGGCTCCCAGGGCGCAACGTCCGCCGGACGCCGGGTTCACCGACGTGACGTCGTCGTCGGGAATCACCTTCCTTCACGAGAATGGCGCGCGGGGCGACAAGTGGCTTCCGGAAACCATGGGCGGGGGCGTCGCCTGTTTCGATGCGGACGGGGATGGCGATGCGGATCTGCTGTTCATCAACTCGTCCTGGTGGGCCGAGGATCCGCGCCGTACCTCGGAGCGTCCGCCCACTTCGGCCCTGTACCGCAACGACACGCCTCCGGGCGGCCCCCTGCGCTTTACGGACATTTCGGCGGGATCCGGGCTGGATGTGGATTTCTATGGAATGGGCGTGGCGTGCGGCGACTTCGACAATGACGGGGCGGTGGACGTCTTGTTGACCGGCGTGGGGGGCAACCGGCTGTTTCGGAATCTGGGCGGCGGGCGCTTCCGCGAGGTCACGGCCGAGGCCGGGGTCGGCGGCGCGCCGGACGACTGGTCCACCGCTGCGGCGTGGTTTGACGCGGACAACGACGGAGATCTGGACCTGTATGTGGGACGCTACGTGGGCTGGTCGCCGGAAGTGGATCGCCGTGTGAACAACCAGTTGCCCGGCGTGGGCCGCGCTTACGGGCGTCCGTGGAATTTCCCGGGAACGGTTCCCCGCCTTTACCGCAACGACGGCGGCAGTCCGGGAATAATCCGGTTCACTGACGTGTCAGCCGCCAGCGGACTCCAGGTCACCAATCCCGCCACGGGCCTGCCGGCCGCCAAGACCCTGGCGGTGGCTCCGCTGGATTTGAACGACGATGGCTGGATGGACCTGGTGGTGGCCAATGACACGGTGCAGAACTTCGTCTTCACCAACCGGCACAACGGCACCTTTGCCGAGGTGGGGGAATTGACCGGCATGGCCTTTGACGCCTTCGGACAGGCCCGCGGAGCCATGGGCATTGACGCGGCGCGTTTCCGCAATGACCAGGCGGTGGCGGTGGCCATCGGGAATTTCGCCAATGAGATGAATGCCCTTTACGTGACCCGAAAGAACGGGCGTTCGCACCAGTTGCTCTTCACCGACGAAGCCGTGGCCGCGGGTCTCGGGCCGGCCAGCCAGTTCCTGCTGAAGTTCGGGCTCTTCTTTTTCGACTACGATCTCGACGGACGCCCCGACGTTCTGACGGCCAATGGCCACATCGAGGAGGCCATCGAACGGATTCAACCGGACACGCGCTATCGCCAGCCGGCGCAGCTGTTTTGGAATGCCGGCGGCGCGCCGGCGTTTGTTCCGGTGGACGCCACCGCGGCGGGACCGGACCTGTTTCAACCGGTGGTGGGCCGCGGCAGCGCCTTCGCCGACCTGGATGGGGACGGCGATCTGGACGTGGTGATCACCCAACTGGGCGGGTCGCCGCTGCTTCTGCAGAATGACCAATCCCTGGGACACCGATCTCTTCGACTGAAGCTCGTAGGGAAGCGGTCGAATCGGGATGCCATCGGCGCCTGGGTCACGGTGCGCTGCGGGAGACGGATCCAATCCCGCCAAGTCATGCCCACCAAAAGCTACCTTTCCCAGAGCGAACTCCCGGTCACCTTTGGCCTGGGCTCCGTCGCCTCGGCCGACGAGATTACCATCCAATGGCCCGGCGGCGCCCGCCAGCGGGTGTCTTCGGCGCCCGGGGGCGGGACCTTGGTGGTCACCGAGGAATCGCACTGAGCGCCTCCAAGTGTTGGACGCACAGTGCAGGGAGTGGAGGAAGGCGCCCGCGGCGTGGGCGCATCTCGTCTTTTGCCCTGGATTGAAAGGCCTGGAGACCCCAGCCCGGGCAACGCGTTGGGCGCTGCTCCGGGTTGGGAGTGCGGGGAAGGTGGGCCCCTGAAGGGGTGCCAGAGGCCCTGAGCTCCCATTGCGGCGCCACCCGGGGTCCCCACCCCATGAGGTTCTCGGCCCTCCGGTGGAAATCCTTGGGGTTTGGCTGTGTCTATGACCCCGACAGGTCCAAAATGAGATACGTCCCCGCAGCGTTGCCTTCGGCATCAGGACCGCTTTGACGGCCTGGCCTGTCTTCGCACCCGGCCGTCCGGCGTGGCTTTTGGTGTCGCGCGTCGCTGTCTTGCCGATGCCTTCCGCTCCGCCGCCGTCCGGGACTCCGTGACCCGGAAACGCACCATGCGGGCGATGAGCGGGAGCGGCAGGGAACGGTCCCAAGGAAACTGAATCGCCCCCTTCGATGTGACGTAGGAAGCGAGCTCCTTCGCAAATTCGCGGATGGCGGACGGCGTGGGATAGAATCCGAGATGATCTTTGCAGGCGGCGAAATGCACCAGGTTCCCGTGGTACACGAAGGTCGGCATCATGTACTTGATCGCTTCCGAGGCGTCGGGAGCGGCGGCTCGGATGGTTTTTCGGATGGCTTCCAGGCGACGCCGAATCCCGGGCGGATGGCCTGCAAGGTATTCGTCCACGGTTTTGGGAAGGGGCGTGGTGGAATTCATGGCCGATGACGCCAGAGATCGGAAGCGCGGCCGGATCCGAGACGCAAGATCACTTTGTGTCGCGTTGCAGCAGCAGGAAGGCGAGCAGATGGGGAAATTCGGATTCCGGAATGATGTCCCCGAAGTTCTCGGGCATTAGCGACTGATCCAATTCGCGGCGCTCGGCGACGTCGGACGCTCCTATGGCGAACTCCTGTCCGGCGGCATCCACGAAGATCAGTTGGCCACCATCCTCGCGGCGGAAGAGTCCGGACCGGGTCTCGCCGTCCTTCAACACGATCAGGGTTTGGCGGAAGGCGTGATCCACGTTGCGATTGGGATCGAGGATGTCCTCGCACAGGCGCTCCGGCCCGCGGTTGCCGATGCCGGTGAGCTGGGGGCCCACGAGGCCGCCCTTGCCTTCCAATTGGTGGCAGGCAAGACAGTTGGCTTCATACACCCGCCGTCCGTCCTCGGCCCGGGCATCCGCGAGGGCGTAGGCGTTACGGCGTGCCGCCAGAAGTTTCTCCCGGGCTTCGTCGGGCGGGGGCAGGTTCCGGGTGAGGGCTTCGGCCCGGGCAAAGGACTCCGGCGGAAGCGACGCCTGAATTGCGTTTCGGATGGCGGGAGTTTGCAGGAGACGGGCGGGAACAAGACCATCGTGCACGCCCTTCACCAACGCTTCGGCGCCGTCGGGGCGCGAAGCCAGTTCGACCGCCCATCGCGCCTGGGTGCGCGCGGGAGCGGTTTTCATGGCGTTCACCACCGCCGCGCGGGCCGAGTCCGACGGGATGCCGGCCAGCGCCAAACCGAGATCGTCCCGCACTGCGGCGAGTTCGGCTCCATCGGCCAGAATTGAGGCCAGCGTTCGGGCAGTCGGTTCGGGCTCGATCGAAACCAGCGCCCGGGCGGCTGCGGCGCGGTCTGGAAGTCCGGCGGCCGGATCTTCAAGCATCTGCCGGAGGCTTGGCGCCAGGGCGGCCAGGCGGAGCTTGCCGGCCAGTTCGGCGGCCATGCTGCGGCGCTGGCTGACCTCGGCGGGCGGCACGGCCGGAAGGGCAAGCACCGGCGGCTCGAAGGGACCCAGGGCGAGCCACGCGTAGGCGTTCCCGGTGTCGGCATCGGTGACCTCGAGGTACACGGGACGGCCCTCGATGGCGTGCAGGTCCCAGGTGATCCGCTGAGCGATGTCGTTGCGCGGGGGGGCCGCCTCGGCGAGAGGGCCCGCCGCCGCCACGCTGTCGGCGCGCCCGCCCTGCTCCGGGGCCGGAAGCAGGCGCACGCGATTCTTTCCGCGGGCCGGCTGATCGGGCGGTCCGTCATGGCCGCAGAGCCAGAAGGACAATCGCTTCGGGGCGGCGAACACCGGCGAACGCAGCACGCCGGTAAACGATTCGTTCAAGGGCAGGCTGGAAACCACCTCGAGCCGGGAACCGTCGGACGCCGTCCGGCGCTCCATCTTCCATGGCGTCGTGTTGCGATACTCGGCCACCGGCGCGCTGGTCCAGGCCAGCGAATTGGCATCCAGCGAATCCATCGCCTGCCGGGCCAGCTCGGCGCCCCATGACTTCAGGTCGGGCGACAGGTCCAGTCCGCGGTTGGCAAGGCCCGACTGCGTCCAGTTGAACAGGCTGATCCGGAAGTTGAGATCGCCGGAAAACTTCGTCCGGGCATAGGTGGCGACCCGCGCGAGATCTGCTTCCGGGGCAAGACGGGCGGCGTGCTCGATGGCGGGAGCCAGCCGGACGGGATCGGGGGTAACGTGGTCCAGATTTCGGATCACAAACGCCCCGGCCTCCGGGTTCTTCACCGCGAGGGCGACGTCGGTGAGGGCGGCGAGATCGGCGTCGCTCCAGTCGTTGCGGGTGAAGGCGGCGCCCAGAATCTCCCCATGCAACAGATGATCGCGCAGGGCCTTTCGGAGCCCATAGACCAGGTGCGTGTCCGCGGGGTCGGCCTTGGCCAGGGCATCGAGCAGCGGGCGGAGATTGTCGAAGTCTGGCATGGTTCCCAGCGCTTCGCCGGCGCAGCGGCGAACCAGTGCATCGGAATCCTCCAGACGCATTCTGATGGCGACCCGGACGTTGGTGGACGAAGCAAACGGTTTGGTGGCCGGATCGGTGCCCGCCAACCTCCGTCCCCACTCGGCCAACAGCCGCATGCCATGAATCCCCAGCAGCGGTTCCTTTTCGTTCCAAGTCGTGAAGTGGCTCTCGTCATCGAGATCGTTCAAGTTCAGCAAGGCCCAGAGCGCGTGGATCTGCGCGTGAATCTTAGCCGCAGGGTTCCCGAAACTGTATGCGCCTCGGGCAACGAGTCGTAGTTCCGACAGGGCGTTGGTCCCGAAACGATCTTCCACCTCATGCTGCGCCAGCAGCCGGCGCGTGAGGCTGGGTGAGGCAAATTCTTCCAGCAGCCCCTTCAAATCGGACTCCAGCGCGGGCGGGCGCAGCTTCGCCTTTCCGTCTTCTCCCTTGTAAACGACGCGCCAGAGACGCCCCCGCTCGCGGTCGCGGCCGGGGTGCTTCAGCGGCACCTCATAGTGGCCGATGATGCGGTTGTAGAAATCGGCGATGTACAGCGCGCCATCGGGACCGAGGGCGGTGTCCACCGGGCGAAACCACGGGTCGGTGCTGGTGAGGAAGTCGGGCTGCTCGGTCGCCTTCGGGGTCGAGCCGATAAAGGTGATCTTGTCGCGATTCAACCGGCTGGTCATTACGTTGCCGATGAAGAAGGTGTCCTGGAACTCCTCTGGCCACAGGTTGTCGGAGTAGTACAACGCCCCATCAATCGCCGTGCTGCCGTGGGCGTGCTCCAGCATCACGGGAGCGAAGCCCAGGCCGTCGTGGGGCTTGCCAAAACTCGGATACCAGCCGCCGGCCAGCAGTTGATAGATGGGGGCGCTGTGGCAGTCGCTGGAATAGAGGTTGCCCCGGACATCCCAGGTCAGGCCGAAGGGGTTCACCTGCCCGTGGGTGTGATGCTCGATGCGCGAACCGTCGAGGCGGATGCGGTAAGTATTCCCCGAATTGAGATCCACGTGACTGCCGTCGCGAGCTGTGACGTGCGAGTCGTTGTTGAAGCCGTGCGTGCAATAGAGCCATCCGTCGAATCCCCGGCGGAAGGACGCCTGGTTGCCATGGGTATCGCGGGTGTGGTCAAAGGGGCCGTACAGTGGCGTGCGTTTGTCGGCTTGGCCGTCTCCGTCCGTGTCCTCGAGCAGCCAGATGTAGGGGATGCTCCAGACGATGGCTTTCCAGTGGGTGTCGTCCGTGCGGAACGGATAGACACCGATGGGGATGTTCAGGCCGCCCGCAAATTGGGTGACCTTGCGGGCGCGACCGTCGGGCCCGAAGTCCTCGAAGATCATCAGGCGGTCGCGTCCGGGCTGGTTCGTCGGCGCCGCCCAGGGATACTCGATGCTCGTCGTGACCCAGAGGCGTCCCAGGGCGTCGAAGGTCAGGTTCATCGGCTTGTGAATATCCGGCTCGGACGCCACCAGTTGAATTTCGAACCCGGGCGGAAGACGGAAGCGGGTTTGCTGCTCCGCGGGAGGGAGCGGATCGGTGGTGCGGACGCCCAGGGCGAGCTCGTCCTCGGCGCCCAGCGCGGCCATCACAAGGATCCAGGAGGCTGCAAGGATTGTGGACGGACCGAGATGATGTCGCGCGAGGTGCACGGCGGGAGACGATAGCGGCGGATTCCAATGAAGGAAGCATCGGGTACGGCACCGCGGAGGCGCGGAGGGGAAATGTCTGGAGCCCTCTGTTCCGAGTCCCGGCTTCAGCCGGCCTCGTGTCGTCCGCGATCGAGCCGTCGAGTGTTCCCTGACTCACCGTTGCCGGCTGGGGCGCAACCGCCTGAAGGTGGGACTTCGAGCAGGAGGCTCCGAACAGGCTCCTTGGCTCGCGGGCGGCTCCGGCCGCACTCTTTTCGCATGGACGCGCCGGGGGTTTGGATCGGACTGGAATGCGGGGGTACGCGCACGGTGGCGCTCGCCGCCGATGCGTCCGGGCGACTGCTGCGGCGAAGCGAAGCAGGACCGGCGAACCTTCGTCTGCTGAGCGATTCGCAGTTGAAGGCCCACCTGGATTCCCTTGCCCGACAACTTCCGAATCCTTCCGGCGTCGGCGTGGGCATGGCGGGAGTTCGCGACCGGGCGGATTGCCGGCGAGTGGAGGCGGTCCTGGAACGAGTCTGGCCTGGAGTGCCGCACCGGGTGGATCATGACCTGGAGTCCGCATTGGCGGCTGCGGACGGACAACCGATTCCCGGCCGGTCCGGGGCGGCGGTTGAAGCGCGGGTCATCGTGCTGAGCGGCACCGGATCCTGCTGCTATGGCCGCCATCGCTCGGGCCGCACGGCCAAAGTCGGGGGCTGGGGGCATTTGCTGGGGGACCGCGGGAGCGCCTACGACATCGCCTTTCGCGCCCTGCGCGAGGCGGCGCATTCGCTGGATCACTCGGGAGAGTGGAGCCGTTTTGGAGAACGGGCCCTGGCCGCGCTGGCCTTGAACGAACCGAACGACCTGATCGCCTGGCTGCAGGGGGCCGGAAAGGCCGACGTGGCCGCGCTGGCGCCGGAGGTGTTCGCGGCTGCGGCGGAGGGAGACCGTGGCGCGCGTGCGGTCTTGTCGCACACCGCGGATCTGCTGGCGGAGGACGCGGTCGCGTGCGCGCGCCATCTGTCGCGGTCGAGCCGGCGGACGCCGGTGCAGTTTCTATTCACGGGGAGCGTGCTGTTGAAGCAGCCGAAGTTCGCCGCCCAGGTCGCAACCCGAATCCGGTCGCAACACCCGGGAGCCGTCGTTCAGCCCCTTGCCCGGGAGTCCGCCTGGGGCGCGGTCGCCATGGCCAGGAAAGCCTGGAGCGAGGCGTCCCGGGCGCCGGTATCCAGATCGCTTAGACCCGTCCGAAATGCGGGAGCGAAGCCCTCGGACGCAGTCTGGATTCCCGCCAACCGCCGCCCTTCCCCGACGGAGACCTGCAATCCCCGATCCGCATCGCTAGACCGGATGTCCCTTGAGGACGCCCTTCAATTGATGCTGGACGAGGAGCGGCGGGGCGTGGCGTCTGTCCGCCGGGAGCGTTCCGCCATCGCGCGCTTGGTACGGCGCGCGGTGCGGGTGTTTCGTGGCGGCGGGCGGCTGTTCTACGTGGGCGCGGGTACGAGCGGACGCCTCGGGGTGCTCGACGCCAGCGAGTGCCCGCCGACCTTCCGGACCTCTCCGGAACTCGTTCAGGGGCTCATGGCGGGAGGCGTCCGCGCCCTGTATTCCGCGGTCGAGGGCGCTGAAGATGACGCCGCCGCCGGCGCCCGCGCGATCGGGTTCCGTGACGTGGGACGGCGGGACCTGGTGGTCGGCCTGGCGGCCAGCGGTCGCACGCCGTTCGTGTGGGGCGCCCTGGCGGAGGCCCGGCGGCGCAAGGCTGGGACCGCATTGATCTGCTTCAATCCGCACCTCGATTTCCGCGACGGCTGGACGCCGGATGTCGTGGTGGCGGTCAATTCCGGACCGGAAGTATTGACGGGATCCACGCGCCTGAAGGCGGGCACGGGTACCAAGTTGATCCTCAATGCGGTGACCACCCTGGCGATGGTTCAGTTGGGGAAGGTGGTGGGCAACCTCATGGTGGATTTGAATCCATCGAATGCGAAGCTGCGCGATCGGGCTTGCCGGATCGTAGCAACCCTGACCGGCGCGACTCCGGAAGCGGCGGGCGCGGCGCTGGAGCGCACTGGATGGCGAGTGAAATCGGCAGTCGCCCATCTCAAGACTGCTCGACGCTGAAGGGGAGAGTCTGGACACGGATTTTCACGGAGAGAACCCCCTTTCTATCCGTGAAATCCGTATCTCGTCCTCAAGCAGGTTCTCAGCGAAGGAGGCCAAACTTCAAAAAAAGGGCGGCCCGAAACCGGGCCGCCCTGGTGCGATCGAGATTCGAAAACGTTGCGATCAGTAGCGTCCGCCGCCACCGCCGCCACGACGGGGACCGCGATCCCCGCCCCAGCCGCCGCGACCGCCGCCGCCGCCGCCGCCGCCGTATCCCCCTCCGCCACCGCCACCGCCGAAGCCGCCGGAGCGCGGACGCTCCTCTTTCGGACGGGCCTCGTTGACGGTCAGTTCACGGCCATCGAGCCGGGTGCCATGCATGGCCGCGATCGCGGCCTGGGCGGCCTCGGGGGTGCCCATGGTGACGAACGCGAAGCCGCGCGAGCGGCCCGTGGCGCGATCCACCATCAGGTTGACCTCGGACACCGGGCCGTGAACGGCGAAGGCATCCTGCAGGTCATTCTCCGTCGTGTTGAACGACAGGTTTCCAACATACAGTTTGGTATTCATTTGAACGTGCTGTTTGGCGACTCAACTTTGTCCGGCTGTTCCCGACTATCGGGTTTCAAATCGTCACTGAACCACGTTCAACTGAAGATTCACCACGCCTGGAGACTTGCATCAATCCAACAGACGGCGGGAAACTGAACAGTTCCCCGTATGCTGCAAGCCGGATTTTTGCAATGAGGACACCGCGGGCGCCTCTCAGTTTTTTGGGGACTGGGGGATCTGGACACGGATTTCACGGATTCTCACGGAGAGAAAAGAGCCCCCTCTCTGTCTTCATCCGTGTCCCTCCGTGAAATTCGTATCTCGCCTTCTACCGGTGAATCCAAAGCGCCGGCGTGCTGGCGCAGTCCAAAAGACTGAGCCGGCTGGGCGTCCCGCACCCTCTCGCGGCGGTGATCTCACAGGGGCGCGTTGGCGGCTCGGCGCGCGGCCGCCTCCAGGCGGGGCTCCGAACGCGTGTCACTCCGCCACGTACACGTTTTTGAGTTCGGTATAGCCTTCCATGGCCGACATGCCCAGGTCGCGTCCGAGTCCGCTCGCCTTGAATCCGCCAAACGGCGCCTCCACATGCACGCTGCTGTGCGAGTTGATGCTGAGCACGCCGCTTTGCACGGAGCGGCTGACACGTAGCGCCCGGCGCAAGTCATTGGTCCAGATCGAGCCGCTGAGGCCGTAAGGGGAGCTGTTGACCTCTCGAAGCATGGCCGCCTCGTCGTCGAAGGGGACGATGGCCACCACCGGACCGAAAATTTCCTCCCGCCAGCAACGGTCGCCGGCGCCGACGTCCAGAAGGACGGTGGGCTCCAGGTAAAACCCTTTGGAAAGGGGCCGTCCGCCGCCGAAGGCAAACCGGCTGCCGCGGCCGCGGGCGTCCGAAAGGAATTCCTCCACCACCGCCCGCTGCGCCGCCGAGGCCATCGGGCCCAGTTGGGTTTCCGTTCGGGACGGATCCCCGACCACAAGTTGCCGCGTCGCCGCCACGAACCGTTCGACGAAGCGTTCGTACACCGGACGTTCCACAAAGACGCGGCTGCGCGCGCAGCAGTCCTGTCCGGTGTTGGCAAACACGCTCATGGGCGAGGTGTCGGCGGCGCGCTCCCAGTCGGCGTCGGCAAACACGATGTTCGGGGATTTGCCCCCCAGTTCGAGGGACACCCGCTTCAGGTCGCGGGACGCCAGCTCCATGATGCGGCGTCCGATGTCCGTGGACCCGGTGAACGACACCTTTCGCACGAGCGGATGCGTGACCAAGGTGTCGCCGACCGCCGCGCCGGAGCCGGGCAGCACCTGGAGCACTCCGGGAGGCAATCCGGCCGCGTGGGCGATTTCGCCGAGGGCGAGGGCGGTCAATGGCGAGAGGGAGGCGGGCTTGAGGACGACGCAGTTTCCCGCGGCGAGGGCCGGGGCCGCCTTCCAGCAGGCGATGGGAAACGGGAAGTTCCACGGCACGATGGCGGCCACCACCCCCATCGGTTCCCGGCGGGTGAAGTCAAAGCCACCACGCGCCACCGGCAGCGTCTGGCCGCCGAACTTTCCGATGGCACCGGCGTAATATTCGAAGACCCGGGCGCCCAGCGCCGCCTCGTCCCGGGCGTCGCTGATGGGCTTGCCGACGCAGCGCATCTCCAGGCCGGCGATGTGCTCCGACTGGTCCCGGAGCAAGGCCGCGATGCGGAACAGAATTTCCGTGCGCTTGCCCGGGGCCAGATCCCTCCAGCCGTCTTCCCAGGCCTGCTGGGCCGATGCCACGGCCTCGGCCACATCGGCTGGGGACGCCGCCTCTACCTCGGCGAACGGTTCCTCGGTGGCGGGGTTGATCAACGGGGTGCGCTTGCCGGACGTCGCATTGCGCCGGGCGCCATTCACGAACAATTGCTGGGGCAGTTGCATTCCGAAGTCCTTCCTCCGATTCCGTCGCGGTCCGCTCACTCGATGCCCAGCAGCCGGCGTCCCTGTGGCGTAATCATACTCTGGTGCCAGGGCGGGTCCCACACGATCTCTACCGAGGCATCCTCGACCGACGGCAGCATCAGAATCTTCTGCTGGGCATCCCCCGCGATGGTGGCGCCCATGCCGCATCCGGGCGCGGTCAGGGTCATCTTCACGAAGACCTTCTTGTTCCCCGTGGGCAGATCCTCGATGCCCATGTCGTACACGAGTCCCAGGTCCACGATGTTGACCGGAATCTCGGGGTCGTAGCAGGTGCGCAACGTCTCCCAGACCATTTCCTCCGACACGGCGTCCCCGGAGGCTCCGGGGGCGACCGAGGGAGCCTCGTCGGGGTTCAATCCCAGGGCGTCGGCGTCCTTGGATGCCACTCGGAACAGGCTTCCCAACGCGTGGATGGTGTAGGAACCGCCGAGGGTCTGCGTGATGTCCACCTCGGTGCCGGCAGGCAGGGTGACGGTGTTGCCCGCCGGGATCTGCACGGCATTGCAATCGCGGGACAGCGTGACCGATTGAACAGAATTCATGGCCCGCCCAGTATAGGTGGGCGGACCGTGGCGCAAAGCGGGAAGTCCTGCGGATCGCGATCGAGCGCGCCTCTCACTTTACTGCATGGCCTGAAAGGCCTGGAGACCCCAGCCCGAGCCGCGCGTTGGGTACTGCCCCGGGTTGGGAGTGATTGGGGAAGGTGGCACCCTGAAATGGGTGCCAGAGGCCCGGACCTGCCTCGTGGCGCCATCCGAGACCCCCACCCCTATGGGGTCCTCGACCCTCCGGTGGAATTCCTCGGGGCCCTGGCGCCTTTTCAAGGCGCAGACGGTGGGAGGATTCCTCACCCAGGGCATCGCCGGAGGCGCAGCCCTTGGGCTGGGGTCTGCGGCCCCGTCAGAGCCAAAAAACTGAGAAGCGCCCCATGACCGATCCCGGAGGGACGAGCTTGCGGGTCCCCAAGCTCAGCCTCCCACCTCCGCCCGGGCCTCGGCGGCCAGTGCGGTGGAGAGGTAGCGTTCGCCGGTGGAACAGGCGATGGTGACCAGTGTCTTGCCGAGATTCTCCGGCCGTTTGGCGATCTCAATGGCCGCCCAGACGTTGGCGCCGGTGGAGATGCCCACCAGCATCCCCTCTTCCTTGGCCAGCCGGCGCGCCATGGCGAAGGCATCGTCGTTGGACACCTGAACCGTCTCGGTGATCTGGGGTTCGCCATTCAGCCCCTTGAGGTGAAGGTTTTTGGGAACGAATCCGGCACCCGTCCCCTGAATCTTGTGCGGGCCCGGCTTGACGGGCTCGCCCTTCAACGTCTGGGAGATCACCGGCGAATCCTTCGGCTCCACGGCGATGGCGGTAAAGCTGGGCTTGCGGGGTTTGATCACCTCGTAACAGCCGGTGATGGTGCCGCCGGTTCCGACAGCGGAGATGACGATGTCCACCAACCCGTCGGTATCCGCCCAGATCTCCTCGGCGGTGGTCTGGCCGTGAATCGCCGGGTTGGCGGGGTTCTCGAACTGCTGGGGAATCCATGAATTTGGGGTTTCCTTTGCCAGTTGGTCCGCCCGGGCGATCGCGCCCCTCATACCCTCGGATCCGGGGGTCAGCACCAGCTTGGCTCCCAGCATTGCGAGCAGGACGCGGCGTTCCAGCGACATGGTTTCGGGCATGGTCAGGATGAGCTTGTAGCCCTTGGCGGCTGCCACGAATGCCAGGGCGATGCCGGTGTTTCCGGAGGTCGGTTCGATGATCACCGTCTGCGGATTCAGCACGCCGCGCTTCTCCGCGTCCTCGATCATCGCCATGCCGATGCGGTCCTTGACGCTGCCCAGCGGGTTGAAGAATTCGCACTTGAGCAGGATGGACGTGGAGGGGTCCACACCGGCGCTGGCAGGAATCCGATTGAGGCGGACCAGCGGTGTGCGGCCCACGGTTTCGACGATGTTGTTGTAGATTTTGCCCATGATATGCGGGGTCTTGGGAACAAACGGACGGACGGATTCGTGTTGAGCACCCAGAATTCTCCGCGGGATAGCGTCGGGCAAGCCGATTTGCCGGGATCCCGTTCCATCCTTCTACCGGGCGCGTCTCCGTTTTTAGCCCTGGCCTGAAAGGCCCGGAGACCCCAGCCCGGGGCAGCGCGTTGGGCGCTGCCCCGGGTCTGGGGAAGATCAGGAAGGCGGCCACCCTGAAGGGAGGCCAGAGGCCCGGACCTCCCATCTCCTGAAGGGATGCGCGAGCGGCAACTCTTTCCCGGTGCGAAACCGGTGATGATGGAGTGCCAGGTTCTCTGGCGCTCCTTCAGCCGAGGCTGGCGAGGGCGAGAGTTCCCTGGGGTGAAAGCGATGCGTCATGACAGGCAGGCATGCCGCCCGCATGCTGTCGGCGTGCCGACCGCCGACCGTGCCAGTGTCACCTTCCGAAGGGATTGCGTGCGCATGGTATGCGCCGGGGTGCTGGAGACGGCGGCCAACACCTTCCTCCTGCTGATCGCCGTGCGGTTCTACGCCGCGGACGCCACCGCCAAGGCCCTGGTGGCCGCGGGAGGAAGCCTCGGATTGCTGTTGTCTCCGATGGCGGTGTTGCTGGTCACGGGACGGCGCTGGACGGCCACACGGGGCGCGTCGCGGATTTTCTGGGTGGGGGCTGCGGCGTGCCTGTTGGCGTCTCTGGTGCCCTCGGTGTGGCTCTTCGTTCCCGCGAGCATGGTGGCCATGACGTCCAGTTCGGCGGTGATTCCGCTGATGACGCAGGTCTATCACGACAACTATCCCGAGAGCGACCGCGGCAAGTTGTACGCCCGCACCTTCATGCTTCGGATCGGCGGCGCGCTGGTGTTTTCCTGGACGGGGGGGTGGTTTCTCGATCGCTGGCCCCAGGCCTTCCCGGCGCTGCTGCTGGCGTTCGGCGCCGCCTTTGCCATCTCCGCGCTGGCGGTGGGACGGATCCCCTCAAACCCGCTTCCCCGGTCGGCCGGATCTCATCCCCTGCATGCGTTGCGCTATGTGCGGGAGGACCGCCTGTTTCGCCAGACCCTCATCGTGTGGATGTTCATGGGCTTCGCCAACCTGATGATGCTGCCCATGCGGGTGGAGTATCTCGGGAATCCCGCCTACGGACTCGCCAGGTCCGCCGCCGAGATCGCCGTCCTCACCGGGGTGATCCCCAATCTGGCGCGACTGGTGATGAACCCGGTCTGGGGCTGGCTGTTCGACCGGGTCAACTTCCTGGTGCTCCGGGTGATCCTGAACTGCGGTTTTGCCGTGGGCATCCTGGCCTTCTTCACCAGTCACAACACGGCTGGCCTCGTCACCGGCGCGATCCTCTACGGCATCTCCAATGCCGGCGGCGACGTGGCCTGGAGCCTCTGGGTCACGAAATTCGCGCCGCCCGAGCGCATTGCGGACTACATGAGCGTCCACACCTTCTTCACCGGCATCCGCGGCGTCCTGGCGCCGATGGTGGCGTTTCAGATGATCCAGCGGGTGCCGCTCTCCGGATTGGGCATCTTCAGCGCGGCGTTGATCGTGACGGCCACCCTGATGCTGCTGCCGGAGATCCGCCGCTTCAAGGGGCGGTCGCGAACCTCACCACTGACCGAGGAGGTCACCGACTGACCCGGATCACGTGGTGAGCTGGGTGAGCCGGCCGGTGCTGTCGCCGAAGCGGTCCTCGCGGACGCCCATCCGGTCCATCATTTCCAGGAAAAGGTTGGCCATCGGGGTTTCCTTGGGAGCGCGCACATGGCGTCCGGTCGCGATGGTGCCGCCCGCCTGGCCGCAGAGCAGGATGGGCAGATCGCTATGCGCATGGGCATTGCCGTCCGCGAGTCCCGAGCCGTACATGATCATGGAATGGTCGAGCAGCGTCCCATCGCCCTCCTTCACCCCGCGCAGACGCTCCAGGAAATAGGCGAACTGTTCCGAGTGGAAGCGGTTGATCCGGGCGATCTTCTTCTTCTTTTCCTCATCGTGCCCGTGGTGGGAGAGGTCGTGATGCCCGTCGTTGACTCCGATGAACGGATACGGGCGGTTGCTGCCGTCGTGGGCGACGATGAAGGTGGCGATGCGGGTGGTGTCGGTCTGGAACGCCAGCAGCATCAGGTCGTACATGAGCCGGATGTGGGTCTGGTAATCCGGCGGGGTGCCCTTGGGAAAGGCGTCCGGGGGAAGCTCTGCGGACAGCCGCTCCGCGCCTTCGATCCGCCGCTCCAGATCGCGCACCGAGCTGAGGTATTCGTCGAGCTTCCGCCGGTCGGTGCGGCCGAGTTTGGATTCCAACTGCCGGGCGTCCTCCATGACGAAGTCCAGGACGCTCTGGCGCCGGGCGCGGCGGCGCGCGCGTTCCTCGGGGGACGCGGCGGCATCGCCGCTGGAAAACAGCCGCTCAAAGGCCAGGCGCGGGTTGGTTTCGGGTGGCATCGGCGCGGTGGGCGTGCGCCAGGCGATGTTGAACTGGTAGGCGCATGAATATCCGGAATCGCAGGATCCGGAGGACTGCCCACGGTCGCATCCCAGCTCCAGCGAACGAAAGGGAGTCTGGTCGCCCACCTTCTGGGCGGCCACCTGGTCCACGGAGACCCCCACCCGGATGTCCACCCCAGAGGTCTTTCGCGCCTGAGCCGCGGTGAGAAAGGTGGCCGAGGCGCGGGCGTGATCGCCGGCGCCGTCTCCATTCGGACGCCCCTTGTCGTGAGTGAGCCCGCTCAGGACCAGGACATCCGAGCGTACCGGTTCGAGGGGCTCCAGGATGTAGGGCAGACGAAACTCCGCGCCCGTGGCCTCCGGGGTCCAGTCGGCCATGTTGGCCCCGTTGGGCACGTACACGAAGGCCATTCGTGTCGGAGGCTTCGCCGCGCCGGCGGGTCCGGCCAGCGACTCCAGATGCGGCAGCGCCATGAGGGTTCCCAGACCTCGCAGGAAGGTCCGCCGGGGGATCGGAAGTCGCGCGTGCATTGGCGGTGATTTTGAGGAAGCCTACGGTCACGAGAGTTCGATGCAAGCGAGAGCAACAGCCGCGGAAGTGGCCGCAACCCGGCGCGGCGGATGGAGTTTCATCCCTGGAGGAGCCGGCGGTGGCTCCGGAATGGCCATGTCTGCACTAAGCCGCTTTTTGAAGGTGATGATGATGGGCATCCTGGGCGGGATCGCCTTGGGGTTTACCATGGGACGCCTCGCCGCCGCGGAGGCAGAAAAAGCTCCGGTGCCCGCCCTGCGCTGGCTGGCGGCGTCCAACACCGTGGATGCGCGGATCACCGGATGGCCCTTGACCAAGGTGCTGGCCCGCGTCGCCGGCGCCACCGGATGGGAAGTCTATGTGGAACCCGGCACGGATCGCTTAATCAATGCCACCTTTTCCGGGCTTCCGCCCCGCGAGGCGTTATCCCGTCTGCTGGGGGGACTCAACTTTTCCCTGCAACCGCAGCCCGAAGGGCCTTCGCGGCTGTTGATCTATCAATCGGACCGCGACCAAGCCACCCGCCGGATCGAGGCCGCGCAACGCGCCGGCCGGATTCCCAACGAACTGGTGGTCCGGCTCAAGCCGAATTCCGGAGTGTCCATCGAGGAACTCGCCAAGCTCCTGGGTGCCGAAATCGCGGGCCAGGTGGCCTCAATGAACGCCTACCGGCTCCGGTTCGAGTCGGCCGAGGCCGCCGAGGCGGCCCGCAAGAAGTTGGAGTCGCTGGAATCATTCCGCGAGGGATTGGCGGGTGTGGAGGACAACCTGCGCTGGGAATCCCCCACCGACCTATCTGCCAGTGGCACAGGCCAGGCCGCGGCGATGCCACTCAAGCCGCGGCTGTCACCGGATGGAGAGAAACTGGTGGTCGGGATCATTGACACCGCGGCCCAGACGCTGTCGCCGGACCGGGAGGCCTTCATTCTCTCGCGCACGGACATTGTTCCCGGCCAACCGGCGGAGGGCGGCCTTTGGCACGGCACGGCGATGGCCGAGGCCTTTCTCCAGGGGGTGACCCGGGCCGACAATTCCGAGGGAGGTTCCACGGTGCGGCTCCGGCTCTACAACGCCTATGGAGCCAACGAGGGCGCCACCAGTTTTGACGTGACCCGGGCGGTGTTTCAGGCGGCGCAGGACGGCGTGTCTGTCCTCAGTCTGAGCCTGGGCGGGCCGCAGGGAAGTCCGCTGCTCAGCGACGCCCTGGCGTCGTTTGTGGAGCAGGGAGGACTGGTGTTTGTCGCCGCGGGGAACCAGGGGACTGACGCCCCGTTCTATCCCGCGGCGGATCCGTCGGTGATCGCCGTGAGCGCGATCAATCAGGACGGCCAGCGCATGCCGTGGGCGAACTACGGATCCTATGTGGATGTCGGCGCCCCGGGGGTCAGCGTGGTGCCGTTCGGGGGACAGCGCTGGCTGGTGAGCGGCACGTCGCCAGCCACGGCATTGACGGCGGGGATGGGCGCGGGATACGCGGCGCGCACCGGGAGTTCGCTGTCCAAGGTCCGCTCCGTGGTGCTGCAGCAGATGCCCTTCTATCCATAGACCGTCACGAAAAAGGCCGGAGGGAGATCTTCCCGTCCGGCCTCTGCGAAAGCGTTCGCGGAGCGCCCCGCTCCGTCACTCGCCCGACTACAGCCCCTTGGCGATGATCAGCTTGACCAAGTCGCCCACGCGGTTGCTGTAGCCCCATTCGTTGTCGTACCAGCTCACCAGCTTGAAGAAGCGCTTGTTGAGCTCGATGCCGGAACCGGAGTCGAACACCGACGAGGCGTTGCTGTGGATGAAGTCGCTGGACACCACCTCGTCGGAGGTCCAGTCCAGGATGCCCTTCAGGTAAGTCTCGCTGGCCTTTTTCATGGCGGCGGAGATTTCGGCGTAGCTGGTATCCTTGGTGGTCTTCACGGTGAGATCCACGACGGACACCGTGGGCACCGGCACGCGGAAGGCCATGCCAGTGAGTTTGCCCTTCACCTCGGGGCAGACCAGCGCCACGGCCTTGGCCGCGCCGGTGGTGCTGGGGATCACGTTCTGAGCGGCGGTGCGGCCGCCCTTCCAGTCCTTCTTGGAGGGGCCGTCCACGGTCTTCTGCGTCGCCGTGTAGGCGTGCACCGTTGTCATGAGTCCCTCCTCAATGCCGAAGCCCTCCTTCAGGAGCACGTGGACCAGCGGCGCCAGGCAGTTCGTCGTGCAACTGGCATTGGAAATCACGTGATGCTTGGCCGGATCGTACTTCTCGTCGTTCACGCCCAGCACGACGGTGATGTCCTCGTTTTTGGCCGGGGCCGAGATGATCACCTTCTTCGCCCCCGCGGTGATGTGGCCGTAGGCGGACTTCGGATTCGCCTTGTCGGCGTCGGTGAACAATCCGGTGGACTCGATCACGATGTCCACGCCCATCGCCTTCCACGGCAGTTCTGCCGGCGTGCGGGCGCTGACCACGTGGATGTCGTGTCCGTTGACGATCAGAATGTCATCCTCCGGCTTGTCCGGGGACGACTTCTTGCTGCCCACCGTGCCGGCGAAACGGCCCTGGGTGGAGTCGTACTTCAGCAGGTAGGCCAGGTTATCCGCCGGGACGATGTCGCCGACGGCCACCACCTGCACCTCTTTGCCGACGAGCCCCTGCTCCACCATTGCCCGGAACACGAGCCGTCCGATGCGGCCGAAGCCATTGATCGCAACTTTGACTGCCATAGTTTTCGATTTCGTTAACGAGTGTTGACAACAAACGAGCCGCAAGCGTATCGGCGAAGGGTGAAGGGTCAACGGGTTTCGTCGCGCGGAACGGCCTCCACCGTCCTTGGGACGCACCTCGCGAATCCCCATTCCGATCTGCCAGGCGTGGGGACTTCCCTCGGCCTAACGCCTCAGCCGTCGGGGGCTTCCCATGCTCGCTCGAAGGACGCGTCCTGGAGGGTTCTCCGCGTCCACGGTTTGGGCTTCATTGCGGTATCCCGTTGCTGCTCACTGGGCGTCAGCAGATGAACTGGCTGGCTCACTTTGCGCTGTCCTCAAACGAGGATCGGGAGCGGCTGGGCAATTGGCTCCCGGACCTGTTTCCGCTGCCGGTGCTGCGCGCCGTGGAAGATCCGGTGATCCGCCAAGGCGTGGAGTTGCACCGGCTGATGGACGGGGTGGCCGACCGGCATCCGGCCACGCAGGCGGCCCGGGCGGCCCTGCCGCCGGCGTTGCGGCGCGGTGGCGGCATCGTGCTGGATGTGGTTTGGGATCATTTCCTGTCGCGTGAGTTCCCCGAGCGGATGAGAGGTCCGCTCCGCCCATTTGTGGAGCAGGTGCTGTGCAGTCTCGAACGCGTGGTGTCCATCGCACCGCCGGAAGCTGGAACCGTGCTCCAGCGAATGCGGGAGGAAGACTGGCTTGGCGGCTACGGCACGATCGAAGGGGTCGAGCTCACGCTGGAGCGGATCTCCCGCCGCCTGTCTCCGCGGGCGCGGTCGGTGCTGTCACCCGCCGGCGCCGCAGCCCACCTGCGGCAGCGGCAGGACACATTGCGGGAGGCGTTTGACGCGATCTGGTGCTCGGTCACGCAGGAGGTGGCGGACTGGCGGAGCCGGTGCAGAGATGCTGCGAATTGAAGGGCGACTGGCGTGGAAGTGGAAACGGAGGTCCATGGAAGTGTGCCGACAAGACGCCGCCGGGCTTCGCTGGATGAACGCCAGCCATGGATGCCCCGAATTCTCACGGTGAAGAAAGGGGAGTTCTCAGCTGTAACCATGCGATGGAATTTTCTGGGGAGTGCACGCGCCTCGCGTGCCGGCCGGGGCGCCCTCGCCCCGGCCCTCTGCGCGTCACGGCTCACGGAATGGTGGGGACTCCACACGCCCTGCGCGGACGGCGAGGGCTTGTCGCGAAGCGACACATCCCACGTGCAGTTCTGTTTTCCCGTCCGCTGCACGCGAGGCGCGTGCGCTCCCCTTCCTTACTGCATGGATACGTTATAGGGAGTCCGGCGGCTCTCAGTGAAAATCCGTGAAATCCGTGCCCAAATTTTCGATCGGGTTGGCCCCCTCGCCAGGCGTGTCCGCTCCTGTCCTCCCCCCTGTCTTCCCTGCCGCAGCGCATCGTTGCGGCACCGTCAAAACAGGATCCCTTCCCCAATCTCCTTCAGGATGCGTCCCGGCCTCTCGACGTTTACAATTCCATCACGACCCAAGTGGAGGGTCTTCTCAAAGTAAGCCTCGATATGGACTATGGTATAAGTGACCAGAGTGACTCTGAATCCATCCTTGAGTTCCACGACTTCGGTTAACTTCGGTGGCTTTGGTTTCTTCTCGCCTGCCTGCTCTTCGGTGTCTGTGGTGACAATGCCTGCAAATCGGTTGAAGAAAAGGGCCTGATAGACCTCAAGGTAAGGCAGGACCTCAGACTTCTTTTCGACCGGGCCGAACAGCGTGGCAAAATTGCGTTCGGTGAGTGCATGGTAATTTGTACCAACCTTGACCAGATAAAATGGGCCGATTCCCCCCATGTCCGGCGGCATCCAGTGGCCTGATTCCTCCTTGATATCCGCTTGATAAAGCCCGTCGGTTGCCGTCTTTGGCGCCAGCTTGTCGAAGCGATGCGGCTGGAGGTGGTACGCGCCTTTCAAAGTTTCCACCGCGTCACGGTTGGGAATGTCCTTGACGCCATAGGCGATATTCAATGCCACCGGATCGGTTTCAGCGCCCGGTGGAATCCTGGCCTCCCAATTCGGCGCGTCGCCTGCCGTGACGCATGAGAAGCAGGACTGGGCCGCCAGCAGCAGCCAGAAAAGGCGTATCGTGACCTTCATAGGCAATCTTTCGTCGCCGTCCGACCGTTGATAAACCACGGAGGAGCGGCGGACACGGAGAAAAAGAGGAAATTCAGCACAGAGGCGGGGAGAACACAGAGATTTCAGAGATCAGATGACCTGGCCCCCTGAATCGTCACAGCAAAGCCCTACTCCACCTCCCCGACGCGCAGGTACTGATCGTCGCTCTCCGGGGAGATGAGGAATTCCTGGAGGGGCAGGTCGTCGGTCAAGAGGAACTCGCCGTCCGGGACGGGGCTCCAAACCGAGTCCGCATCGAGCCAGCCGGTGGATTCCAGACGGTATCGCTTGCCGGGAACGCCGAAGACGGTCAGGCGGGCTTGTTCGGCAAAGAGGAGGGGTTCCTGGGCGATCACGAAGATCTCGCCGCCTCGGCCACTCCCCCGATATTGCCGGCCTTGGGCGTCCGTGCCCACGACGTCGTGGGGGATGAGTTGGGCGGTTTCCGAATGCTCGGCAGCGGTCGAAAACAGGAGTTCGGCCAGTCGGTGCTCGCCTTCGAAGGACTGGCCCGGGCTGGCACTCAGGTTGATCGCGTAACGACGTTCGGAAAGGGGCGACAGGATGGCCGAACCCACTCCCGCAAATTCCGGCTCTGGATGACTTTGTGTGGGTCGGAAGAGGGGCGTTGGGGTGATTCGGTGCGGTCGGAGCCCTTCGGCCGTCAAGGTATTGCTCGCTGCGCTGCGCTCCACCTTGACTGCCTTCGGGCGCCGACCTGGATGCGGGTAGGCTTCTGCTTCGCAGAGGCTGGTCCTCAGAGGACCCGGTGGTTGGAGGTTGCCAGGCAAAGCGCCGACAGGATGCACGCGGAGGCGAAGGTCAGGAGATTGGACATGATGAATGACATGGATCTTCTGCGGATTGGCTATCGGAGGCGATTGTCTCGCTGACCCCAGCGTGACCATCAAGCGGGGTCTGCCAGGCAGATTGCCAGCCCCAGAGACACAAACCACACCAGAAGCCATCGTGGGGGCCTCGAGATCGTCAAGATGGACGCCCCTTGATCGGGTCTCCTAGAAAGGAAACCGTCCTCGACGGGCGGCCGGGATGAACTTCCTGCCATCGCGCACCTCAAAGTCGGTATTGGTGAGCGGACGACCGAACTCGATCACCTCGCCTTCCGTCAACAACACGCCTCCATGGATCGGGCAGAACATCACGACCCGCCCCGGATCACCCTCGAGCGCTGGCCCCGCCTCGTAGCGATACGTTGGTGACGCCAGCGCTTCGGCCAATGGCCGGGTCCTGGCGCCGATCCTGCGGACAAATCAGCAGCCGGCTGCTTCGGATGAAGTTGGTGAGATCGTTCCAGGAATCCGGATACCGCCCCCCCATGATCGGTGGCATACAGCCGCCCCGCCAGTCCCAGGGTCTTGAGACTGCTTCGACAGCCGATGATGTCCGCCTGCGCCCTGGCCTCCCGCAGCTTCTTGACCAGAGGAATGGCGGCGGTGAGGACCGAGACCAACACCAGCCCCACCGCCGCCGGTATCCGCTTGGAGAGTGGTTTACCGGTACTCATTGCCCTTGTTCAGCAGTGCAGTCGCAGGCGCCTCGCCCATCTGCAGTTCAACGAAGACCACAAGCCATCACTCCAAGTCACGAACACGCAGATACTGATTGTCCGCGGTCACCGGAATGGACAGTTCCTGGGAGTTGACACCGGGGAGAAGTGAGAAGTCTGAGCCGACGGGGACCCTGGCCTCTCCTTCCATCGCTCAGTTGCATCGCTACTCAGATACAGGCCTCAGACGGAAAAACCGGACACCTTCTGAGCCGAGTAGTCTCGCCTGATGCAAACCGTCAGTAAGGAACGGATCATCTTGTGGGCCTTCCTCTTCGGCTTGTTGCCATACGGCGTCGGCTTCAAGCGAGGTGGTGGACTCTACCACAGTCCTCGGCTCGGTTGGGGGCCACGAGAACGAAAATTCATCAGAACTCTCTCCAAACGACAAAAGAAGCCGCGAGGAAGTTCCAGAGAAGCTGCCCGATAGACGCTCATTCCTTAACAACGTACCACCACCAATGCACGCCACGAATGCAGATCCCCCTTGTGGACTGAGAAAGAACGTCTTTTTCATGTTCTGCCAGCCATCTACTGGAGTCTTCAACTCATAGTCTATCGTGGCAAGAATAGCCTTTCGCGGATGAGTATTCCTCAGAACAAATCGCTGACTTCCGCCTACACCAGCTGCACAACTGCCTCCAAGCCCGGTTTCAAGATATGATGCAGCGTCCTTAACGGTCACCGCCAACCGAGCCTCATTCTCTGAATACGCTGTCGCAGCTTTAAGTGCCAGAACATAATCCCCAGGCACCAAGAATTTGGCGGTTGTCTGAGTCGCATTTTGTGGCTGAAACTGTACAGTTCCGCCAGGGGGACTTAATACAACTCGCCATTCCACGGTCTTGATTGGCGCCCCATTGGGCTCAGCGGAGCCGTTCAACGGAACGGAATCCGGGAAATCGACTGGTGATGGATTGGAGCCAACATTCACAAAGGGGCGACAATTGCTTCGGACCACGTAGGTGACTTGGTCTTCTCCAAGCAGTTCATTGCTACCTTTCAACCTCGCGGCAGCCTTAAACACATATTCTCCGATGGAATCCACGCCAACTGTGGTAGCCGAGGCACTGGGGGGTGAGAAACTTACGCTCGCGCCCGGAGGCTTGAGCGAAGGACTCCAAGAATAGGACACCAAATTGTTTGGTACGAGAATGCTATTGCGGAATGCCCGCGCCTCAAGCTGCACCTCAGCGATGGGGCGCTCGGTGGAACCAATGCCGGTAGGCAATCTGCATCCCAAGGCCTCATTTACACTCTGGGTAACTCTAACGCTTGATGGCGGCACAATCCGCTCGCCTACCACCGTGAATACGTCACGCAACAGCGTGGTTGAGCATCGACTACCCACGAGCGTGCGATAAGAGCACTCAACCGCGAAAACATACTCACCCTCCCTATCGACAGTGATGAAAGCACCACGATGATCCGAATCCTTTATTGTTGGGTTGGAGTCTTTAGGTTTTGTCAGTACAGTCCACATGGGCTCGCTTATGGGTATATTGCAAGCTCTAGTAATCGTGGAAGCGACGTAGTATGGCTGAAGGATATTAACTCGGAAGTTTTCCGATACAACAATGCTTCCAACTTCTGAGCATGCAACACACGAAGGGTCAATTATAACATCCGTATCGATCCGAACTTGCTTTGAGACCGACCGAGCTCCACAAGACACCTCTATCCTAACGTCGTAGATTCCTTGGGAGGGAAGACGTACATTCGCTCTGCGTGGATCAGAAGAGTCAGGGCTGATCTCTGGCGGTGGCCCCTCGTTGACACCAGAGCCAGACCAATAATAGTTTAAGTTTGCGGGCTTGTCGGTGTTGACCTCGACAGCGAGGACGACAGAGAGCCGTCCTCGAGTGTAAATTGGCGTGTGTGCTATGGGCGAGCCCGCCGAAGGTGCGACAGACCCCAGTCCGACCAATCGTTCAGATTCAACGAAAGCCTGAGAAGGCGCACCTGATCCGCTATTGCTTTGAGCCGATGCGGTAACAACTTCGGTGATCGCGCTCAAGTAGATTACTGACGGGCATGGATCCACATAGGGCGTGGCTATTCTGGCGGTTTGTGAATAGGCTTCGATTCGGCCTTGCTTGTTGAAACGAAACCCATCACTGACCGAGTGGGTTGTGGGGCCAAGTTTCAATACATCGCCCTTCTCAGTTGAGCGGTACGCCCGCTCAAGCCGTCGGAAGGCGTTGGCGCGAGTACTTCCATCGGGTTGCTCAGAACGGGATTCAGTATCGACGTAAATGCTTGCGGGCAAACCAATGACCGGAAGCATTGTCAGTCCGAGAAGCAGTTCAACCAAAAGACTAAATCGAAGGGCGTTCATGTTCTTGGATATGGACAATCGGAGATAAATTGCTGGTTGCCGATTCACCATTGACGGCAATTGTATCGAGGGGCCCTCTAGGCATTCAACGATTTCTACCTCAAGGCCATCCACACCAATACCATTCCGCGACCGTTTGATAGAGGCGTTATCGCCTTACCAATCGTTGATCCGAATGCCCGTACTCCGTCGAGTGCTTTCATGGCATGTCCTGGATGCGCTGATGTCGTCAGCATGTCGCCAGGTTTGATGGGACCTGTACTGGCATCCGCCCATACCCACACCCTCCCTGTAGCCGCGACGGGATGATCTCCGTCGGCAATCGAGCCATCTTGTCCCATTCGCATTCCTGTATTGATGCCGTTCGCGCCGCTCACCACCCCGATGACATTCGAATCATACTCTCTGGCAGCGACTTCAATACAACCGGTACCCTGATCGGAGACTCGGACAAGAAGTCCGGGCATGATATCGGGAGTTTCCCCCGCTTTCCTGAAGTTCCACGCAAGATCACTGCCGGAATTGATATTTATGGCTCGTGTGAAAATTTCACCGGAGACTTTTAGGTTTAAGGCCGCGCCGCTCTTACTCACTACAACATTATCTGCATTCCTCGGAAAATGAATTGAAGCACCCGAACCGTCATTAATCTGAAGACCTCCATCACCCACCTCAATCTTCGCCTCGCCTGGGAGGGAAATGTTCCCATCGACTTTGAGTCCGCCAGCAACATGCAGGCGATCTTGAGGCTCGGATGTGCCGATCCCAATCCGCCCCGAGTTAAACCAGATCGTTCCACCTGCACCGGTGGTGGCATCTACATCATAGGATATTCCAATTGGAGTGGACTCCCAGCCCCCTGTTTCCTGGCTTCTTTGCGCTACGAAGCTTAGGCGAGAATTGTTTCCAGAAGGAAGGTTAAAGTCGAAGGTGGCCAAGTTTAGTGAGGCTCCCTTACGAAGATCGTTAAAGGCTCCCCTGCCGACCAGAACGGGGCCGCTTCCCCCGATGACACCATCAACCCTGAGACCACCGGCAACGTGCAACGACTCAATTGGCTCAATTGTTCCAATCCCGATGTTACCCCCATTGAACCAGATACTTCCACCAGCACCTTCCGAGTTATCCACATCGACAGAGATCCCGAAGGGCGTTCGCTCCCATCCACCTTCGCTTGCCGTTCTCCGTGCCTGAAGACGGAGGCGAGCATTGTTGTTCGCGGGCGGCGGAAGGAGAAAGTCGAACGTAGCAAGGCGAAGGGATGATCCAGCTTGCAAGTCAGGGAAGACCCCGCGAGCCACCAGTAGCTCGTCGGTTGCAAGTATGGTTCCGTATACCTCGATCGAGGAATCGAATTTGGTTGGCTCAGCGGAGTAGGCCACAAACGCAGCCATTAATTGGATTGCCGTAAGTTGGTTGAAGATTTTCATGAAGAGTTGATCTTATTATTTTGTACCTAGAGAATTGGCCTCGTCAACAGAATTTGGGCTCTGGATGACTTTGTGTGGGTCGGAAGAGGGGCGTTGGGGTGATTCGGTGCGGGTAGGCTTCTGCTTCGCAGAAGCTGGTCCTCAGAGGACCCGGTGGTCGAGGGCTGGTCGTGGTGAGGAGGCGGTGTACTCTGCGGGCATGGATTCTGATGCGGTATTCGCTCTGGCCTTGGGGTTGCAAGGGACGCCTTGGCGGGTCGTGGACGTGCGGTTTGACGCCGAGTTGCGGCGGTTGGACATTGATCTGGATTTCCCGCCGGGCAGCCGGTTCCCGCACCCGGAGTCCGGCGCGGACTGCCCGGTGTACGACGCCGAGCAGCGCTCCTGGCGTCCTCTCTACTTCTTCCAGTACGAGTGCTATCTCAACGCCCATGTGCCCCGGGTGGACGGCGGCCCCGAGGCGGGGATACGGCGAGTGGCGGTACCGTGGGCTCGGGCGCACAGCGGCTTCAGCTTGATGATGGAGTCGATGATGCGGGTGCTGGTGCGCAGCGGCATGACGGTCGCCGAGGCGGCCCGGACCCTGGGGGAGTATCCGCAGCGGCTCTGGTCGGTGATCCCCCACCACGTCGCCAAAGCCCGCCGGGCCATGAACCTGGAGTCGGTCCAGCTGATCAGCGTGGATGAGGTCTGCCGGAAGCGGGGGCAGAACTACCTGACCATCGTCAGCGAGCCCAAGTCGGGGAACCGGCCCAGCCGGGTGCTCCTGGTGATCGAGGGACGGGACAGCCGCAGCCTCAAGGAGTTCCGGGATCACTTCGAGCGCATGGGGCTGAGCGCCGAGCAGATCCGCACGATCTGCTCGGACAGGAGCCCGGCCTTCATCCAGGGGATCTCCGAGCAGTTCGGCCATGCCGTGCTGGTCTTCGACTACTTTCACGTCGTGCAGTTGGCGACCCGCGCGCTGGACGAAGTCCGGCGGCGTGAACGCCGGGACTTCCCCCAGGAACTCCTGGGAGCGCGGTGGGCGCTGTTCAAGCCGCAGAGCGAGGGAAATGTTTTCATGGATGAGTCGCGAGCCTGGAGGATAAATGAAGAACGAGTGTCGTGAGTGATGGCTACCAATCATGGCTTATGTACCATACTGGAATCTGTTCTGCCTAGTCCCCCCTAGGGGAACCCTTCCCTTGGCTGAGAATGGGACGGGTGAGAACCGGAATGCTCTTTGCGGCCAGGCGGGCGACGGCCGCGTGACGGGTTTTGACGCCGAGTTTCTCCTGAATCCGGCGAACGTGCCTGCGGACGGCATAGAAAGAGATGCCCAGACGTCGCCCGATTTCCCGGACTGGAATGTCCTCCCCCAGCCAGGCGGCGATCTCGAGTTCGCGTGCCGTCAGACGACTCGGCGGAAGTGCGAATTTTCGCTGTCGGGACGGCGGTGATGACCCCATACATCCGACAGAAACGAGTTATGAGGGCTGCGGTTCGAAAAAAGGGGAAATTTTAGGAGGGGGAGCGGGCAGTGCCCCGTAGCCCCGGCGGGACGGAATGGAGTGGAGGCATGGAAGGGCCGAAATCGGGGGTGTGAAACGAAGAAGGCGCCTCGTGCTCCCGGGCGGCTCCGTACGCGGAGGGGAGGAAAGTCAGGGCCGCGCGGCAGCGCGGCTCCACCGCACCCAAGAAGACGAGCGGGAGGTCGGGGGGCGCCCCCCCACCAAATCTCATCGCCCGACTTCGATAAAAGAGCTGCCTGCCTCCAAACGCTGAATGATCTCGAGCCACAAGGGCTCCAGCCACTCCAGCAGAACTCGGTGGGTGCAGTTGCCGACTCGAATCCAAACTACCGGGCGACCCAATCGACGATGCGCCCAAAGATGGAGGGAGTCTTCGTCCTTGGTCAGGATGACTGCTTTGAGTTTCTCCGCTTCCACCCAGATCAACTCGTCGGTTCCGCTGGCAAGCCCAATCTCCCGAACGTGAACTGCCTCGTGCCCCTGTCGTTGAATCCAAGCCGCAAGCGACGGTGGCAGTTGGTGATCAACCAAGAACTTCACGCAACCCTCAACACGACGCGGTCGGAACCGCTCGCCGCATAGAGCAACGCCGCCCGGATGTCGTCCGCTTCCAAGTCAGGAAAGTCGGCCAGTATCTCTTCAGGTCTGGCTCCATCGGCGAGCATCTCGAGGAGATCCTTAACGCGAATCCGCTGGCCGCGAATGCAAGGTTTTCCTCCGCATTTTCCGGGCTCGATGGTGATGAGATCCAGTAAATTCATGGCGATGGGGTAACGGCCATCGCCCCGTTCGGCGAGCAGTTGATTGTGCCCCATCCCGCTGGGAAAGGATAAAGGATGAAGTCACCCCTCCAGACCCCAGACGTTAGGGCTCCGGGGTCTCCAGCGGGGGCGGCTTGAGGAGTTTCAGAGTACGAATTCGGGAAGGGCGAACGATACGAAGAATGGGATCGGCTCTGCGATAGGTGTCCCTCAGCGACGCGTCGTCGAAGGCTTCCAAGCCGCCTATCTCGTTCAACACGCCATCCAGGCAAAGTTGGGCCAACGCCAGGAGAGATTCACTGTCGGGAACGTCGTCCAGCGGCAGGCGGATGACCGAAACGGTTCCGTGCTCGGTGGCCGAAGCCTCTTTTAGCGGTTTCTCAGTGATCAGGAGATGATTCCCATCGGGGGTAAACCGCGGCCACACTGCGTCGTAGGTGGAAGCATTGCGGATAGGAATGGGGTCCAGCAGCGCCGTGCCCGAGTCCACGTCCCAGACCTGCACAAATCCTTCTCCTCCGCTGACCAGCCAGCGGCCATCCTTGGTACTGTCCAGATGATGTGGGGGAGCGGCAGTGGAGAACACCCGCGGATCGGAACCGCCCCCGGGAATTTGCCACCGCTGGATCACAGTCTTCCAACCTCCGGTGTAGAGTTCTTCGCCGCTCGGATGAAACGATAGACACAGGCCGTCGAATCCGTTGGGCAAGATCGGGGTAACCGGAGTCCCATCCGCAGTATCCCAAACGCGCGCCGTCCGATCCTGACTCCCCGTGGCGATCCAACGACCATCCTGACTGAATTGAAGCTGATCCACCGGGCCGCTGTGCTTGAGAAGAGCGATTCGTTGCCAGGTGCGTGTGTCGTAGAGTTGGGCCTGCCAGTCACCGTCTCCAATGGCCAGCGTGGCGCCGTCGGGACTTAGAACCAACTGCCGGGTCCGCGGCACGTCGAAGACCGCCTCCCGCCGCGGCGATGCTTCCTGAAGATCCCAGATATGCACCTGCGACTCGGTCGCCAAAGCCAGCCGGTTTTCACCATGGCTGAAGGAAAAGGCACGTGTGAGTCCTTGGTCATGTTCCAAGCGGATGGGAGTCGCATGGGTCAGGGAAACGGCCAGCAAGCGTGCCACGCCACGGCCATCTCGTATCATCAACCACTGCCCCGACGGGCTTACATCAAGAGCTTGGACGTCCGATTCGGCTTGCAATCGCGGCTCGAAGGGGGCGTCCGGCGCCAGGCGTCGCAGACCCACCTCTCCCTTGGTGTTCCAGAGTCCGACGAACTCACCCGTCGGCGAAACCGTCCACATCACCACATTGGATTCGACCAGGGTGATCGGATTTTCCTCCAACTGCGGGGGCGGGCGAAAGATATGAGTCTTACTCTCATGCACGGGCAGCGCGATGAACTGTCCGTCCGGGCTGTACTGGGGATTATAGCAGAAGACTCCGGCCTTGACCGGTTCCGGACGTCGCTTTCCAGCGTCGTGCGGGATGAACCAGGCCACGCCGTCGCCGGTGGTCACCACAATATCCAAGTTCGCAGGAGAATACGCCAAGCCGTCGGGGCCACCCCCAAGGTTCACCACACGGGCTGTCGGTTCGCCGGTCTGAAGCGAGAATTCCCTCAGCCAATTGTCTCTCGTCACCATCGTGGCCAGGTGGCCATCGGGGGACAATCGCCCGGCTTGGATGATCGCGTTGGTGACCGTGAAGGCCAGATGACGTCCGCCCGATCGCGCATCCATCTCAAACCAGAGCGCCGTATTCCCCACCAGGAGAAATCCTCGACGGTCGGGCGCGGGCTCGATTCGCCCAAGCGGACCGAGGGCGGAGTGGATCTGAGCTTCGATTGCCCCGTGGTCCGTGGAGAAGAGGGTCGCGTTGCCGCTTTTTCCGGTGACCAGAACGGAGCGGTCATCCAGTGAAAAGCAAAGCCGATGAGGACCTTCCTCAATCTCCGCCTCCCAGAGGGCCGCCCCCGTTTCGAGGTTCCATAACGAGAGACGCGGTCGCGTGTCGGTAACCGCCAAGGTCGCCCCCGAAGTGGATATCGCGGTCTGGCTCACTGCTTCCAGGTGGGTCCAGTCACCGCTGACTTCGCTGAGCTTGGGAAGTCTCCAAACATGGGCTTTGTTGTCTTCGGTCACGCTGACCACCCGGGACCGGCCGTGGTCGGTGACCAAGGGAGCCAGTTCGATCCGGTTGTTGTGGGGGATGGTTCCCAGTTTCTCTCCGGTCTGAAGGTCCCACAGGCAGATCGTTGGAGGCTCCCAGGCGGCCGTCAGCAAGCGTTGCCCATCCGAAGAAAAGAAGGCGCTATAGACTTGGCCTTGGTGGGAGAGCGCCGGCAGGTGCCGCAGGACATGAGGCCGTTCCAAGAGCGCGGACCAGAGCCGGGTGGCGATGGTCGCATTCGTCGGGTAACGGCGATGGAGCAGCGCCAGTTCCTGCAAGGCAGCGCGGCGGAAGCGTTCCTCCGACTTCACCTGAAATTCTTTGAGGCTGCGGTGGATGCCCTGACGTCGCAGTTCGTCGTTGGCTTGGCGCGATTCGGCGAGAAACCGCTCGGCGCGGCCCAACTGCCATAGCGTGGCGCCCAGACCGATGAGCAACGCCAAACCCACACCCGAACCGACCAATGCCGCCACCCGATGGCGTCGCACCCAGACGGCCAACTGCTCCGTGGGCGACGGGGGCCGGGCGGTGATGGGTTCTCCACCCAAGAGGTGTTCGAGATCTTCCGTCAACGCGCCTGCCGAGGGATAGCGCCGCCGGGGATCGCGGTTCAGACAATGCAGGCAGATCAATTCCAGATCGCGCAGGAAGCGGGAGGGGGATGCAGCAGGTTTTCCAGGGAGCGCACGCGCCTCGCGTGTAGCGGACGGGAAAACAGAACTGCAAGTGGGATGTGTCGCTTCGCGACAAGCCCCCGCCGTCCGCGCTGTGCGTGTGGAGGGGTCAACGTGTAGTTCCCAGTGACGCGCAGCGGCCGGGCCGGGGGCGTCCCGGCCAGCACGCGAGGCGCGTGCGCTCCCCTCGGGATGCTCGAGGGGGCGGGGCGGATCGTCCTGTTCGATCTGCCGCAGGAAATCGCCGAAGCTGGAGGCCACGTAGGGAGGCCGGCCCGCGAGGAGTTCGTACAAGACGGCGCCCAAGCTGTAGATATCCGAGGCCAATGTCGCGGCCCGGGCGCCTTCCCGGGCAATCTCGGGCGCGACATAGCCACAGGTGCCCATGGGCGCGTGGCTGACCGTGAGTCCGGATTCCCTGGAGACGAATTTGGCCAAACCAAAATCGGTCAAGTGGGGTTGGCCGGCCTCATCGAGGAGGATGTTGGACGGTTTGATATCCCGATGGAGCACTCCCCGTTGATGGGCATGGTCCACCGCCTGCGCGATGGACTTCACCAGGCGTGCCGATTCCTCCGGTCCCGGAGGATCCTCCGCCAGGCGTTCGGCCAGGGAACCACCGGCGATGAACTTCATGGCCAGGTAAGGCCTCGAGTCGAACTCCCCGGCGTCCAATACCGGCACGATGCCCGGATGATCCAGGCTTCCCGCGGTCTCCGCTTCCAGGCGCAATCGTCGCCGGGAATCGTCTGAACCGAGGCTGCCGGCCCGCATCATTTTCAGCGCCACCACGCGTCCCAGGCGAAGATCACGGGCGAGATAAACGGTGCCCATTCCGCCGGCACCGAGTTCGCCCAGCACCTGGTACGGACCGATCGAGTCGAAGACGGGGATCACGAGAGCGCGGGCGAGGGGCGGGCAACCAGCGGCAGGAGATGGCGCATCTCGGCCTCGTCATCGCCGGGAAGGCAGATCTGGCGAATCTCGGCGTGGAAGGCGACCGAGTAGTCGTGACGCAGATCCAACACCGCGCGCTTGACCTGGGACGGACGCATTCCCAGCCGGGGCGCGAGCCGCTGGTAGGCTCCCGTCTCGGGATCCGCGAGCAGAAACGGAACGAGCTGTCCGAAGAGTGTCTGCCGTTGTGGGCTCCACCGGCTCTCCGCGGCCCGAAGCGCTCGGCAGTGGACGACCTGCGCCACTTCGCGGTCGAGTTCTGCGGCGCCGTCAGAATCGGAAGCCGGCGGATCCATCGTCGAAATGTCCTCGATGGCCGGCCGGCCGGGATGCCTGAGGTCCCACAATTGCCTCCGGAGGCAGGTCAGGAGCCAACTGCGGAAGCGCGAGGAAGGACGCGGCTCGAAGTTTTTCAATCGTCCGCCGGAAAAGTGCTTAGTGAGGAATCGCTGGGCTTGATCCTCCGCATCCGCCGGGGAGAGGCCTGCCCGGCGGAACCAATGCACGATGGGATCCCGGTAAGCCTCACAAAGTCGGGTGAGCGCCGCTGCGGCCCGGCTCGAATCCGCACCGGTGGCCCGGAGCACTTCGGTCCAAAGCGTATTGGGAAAGCCCCCCTGGAGAACCTGAGCTTCAGCGGCGGAGTCGGTGGCGGGCATGGGACATCCGTTGCGCGTGAAAGGAAACGTGAGGACGCATCGCCAAAACAAGCTCTTTGAAGATGAAGGCACGACACGGATTTCACCGATGGGCACGGGGGAACTCGAAGGCGGCCCCTGCCTCTTCCGTGGGAATCCATGAAATCCGTGTCCAGGCTCTCCAACGGTGAAGGAACGGCGGCGTCATGCCTCCGCATTGCCCCAAATCGCCGGGTTGTCGCGCGGACTGGATTGCCGCAGGTTCCACTCCATGCTCCGAGTCGTTCTTCGCGCCCTCCTTGCGACCTTTGTCTGGGTCTCTGCCGGGCCGGCGGGAGCAGCGGATTCCCCGTTGAGCGCCCGGGATGGATGGAGGGTAGAGCCGATCCTCGCCCCGCCGGATCTGCAACATCCGAGCGTAGTCTGCACGGCACCGGACGGGCGGATTTTCGTCGCCGAGGATCCGATGGATATCAGCACGCCCAAGGCGGATGCGCGCGAGGGCCGCATCCTTTGCCGGCATCCGGACGGACGCCTCACGGTCTTCGCCGATGGCCTGCACGCGGTCTTCGGCCTGCAGTACCTCGATGGACGCCTCTACGTGCTGCACAATCCGCGGTTCTCCGTCTTCGCCGACCGGGGGGATCGCGGTGAAGCGTTGCCTGACCTGATTCCCAGCACCAATCCCGAGCCCTGGGCGCTGGACTGGAACGATCACGTGCCGGCGAATTTTCGGTGGGGTCTGGACGGATTCTTCTACGTCGCCACGGGCGACAAGGGCCTGTACCGGGCGCGGGGGACCGATGGACGCGAATTGTCCATGCGGGGAGGTGTCTTTCGCATTCGGCCCGACGGCACGGGCCTGAAGGCCTTCAGCCAGGGCGTGCGCAACATCCTCGACGTGGCGCTCACGCCCGAGGACGAACTGTTTACCTACGACAACACGGACGAGCACCAGTGGATGTCCCGGGTGACGCACATGGTGGACGGCGGGCAGTACGGCTGGCCGCACGACTTCATCCCCCGCCGCGACTACACGCTGTGGTGCCTGGCCGACTACGGCGGCGGCGCGGCCACGGGAGCGCTGGTGGACGACGGAGGCGCGTGGCCTGCGGCGCTGGCCGGGCAACTCTACCTCGCCGATTTCGGCAAGCGGCAGGTGACCCGGGTGCGGCTGGAACGCGACGGCGCCACCTTTCGCGCGGCGGAGCGGGAGGACCTGTTCCCCAGTCCGCCGGCGGATTTTCGTCCAGTGGGCATCTGCCAGACGGCCGATGGCACGGGGCTCCTGACCTGCGACTGGCAGCATCGCGACTCCAAGGCCCAGGCCACCGTGGGACGACTTTGGAAACTGACGCCCGAAGGGGCCCGGGCCCCGGCGCGTCCCGAATGGTGGGGGGCGGCGGCTTCGGGAAAGCCATTCCAGGCCGCGGATGAGGAATTGATCGCCGCGCTCTCCCATGCGGCGCGTCCGGTGCGGGATGTCGCCCAGCGACGCCTTGCGGAACGTCCGGCGGCCGCCTCTGCGCTTCGGGCGCTGGCCAGCGATCCCTCGAAGCCAGGCCTGGCGCGGATCCATGCCTTGTGGGCCCTGGTTCCGTCCGGACAGGCGACCCCGGAGTTTCTTTCCAAGCTGGCTGCGGACGGGGATGCCGTGGTGGCGCGCCAGTCGCTCCGACGCCTGGGCGAGTCGGGAGACCTGGCCGCAGCGCCTGTCCTGCGGAAGGCGCTGGATCACGAGGACGCCACCCGGCGCTTTCGGGCTGCGACCGGGCTCGGCCGTCTTGGAGATCCGCAGTCCATTTCCGAACTCCGGCAGCGGTTGACGGATTCCGACGCCTGGGTGCGCTTCGCGGCCTTCACCGCATTGAACCGCATTGGCCGGGCTCATCCGGAGACCTGGAGCGCCATTGCTGCGGGCCTGGGGGACGCCGAAGAACCGATTCGCACCGGCACGGCGTACGCATTGCGCGAGACCTGGGATGCCGCCCTGGTCGCCGTCTTGTCCCGCCTCGCCGCTGGCCGCGAACCCGCCGCAACGGCCGCGGTGCGCTTGTTGGGCGAAGTCGCACTGAAGCCTTCGGAATGGCGCGGGGAATGGTGGGCGTATCATCCCGCGAACTCTCCGCCGCCGCCGCGCACCGAGCGCTGGGACGGTACTACGACCGCGGAGGCTGCCTTGGTGGCGGCCTTGCAGTCCCCCCATCCGGCGGTGCAATCCGCCGCCCTCGCCGCGGTCGGCGCATCGCGGTTGGAGGCGGCGGCACCGGCGCTGGAAGCGATGTCCCGCAATGCGCCGGACCCCGCCCGGCGCCGCGCGGCGCTGGCGGCCCGTGCGCGGCTGAAGGATTCCCGGGCGACGGAGTTTTTCGCAGCGGAACTCCTCCGAAATGCCGATCCCGAATCCCGGGTGGTGGCCTTGGGAGTTCTGGAGCAGGCTCCGGATTCTGCGGCTGGCCGTGCGGCCTTGGAGCAGCTTTGGAAAACACCGCCGGCCGAGGCGTCGGTGCTCGCCGCCGCCTGCGCCGCCACCGGGAGCCTGCGGATGGAACCTCAGGCTCCCACGATCGCCCAGTTGACCGCTCATCCAGACGCCGCCGTGCGGACCGCCGCGTTAACAGCCCTGGGACGCATGGGCACCGCGGAGGCGGTCGTGGCGTTGGCCGACGCCCTGGCGGGAGGCATACCGGAAACCGCGCGAACCTCGCTCGCGGCCCTGGCCGGTATTCCCCGGCCCGAGGCCCGCCAGTTGTTGCTGCGGGCTGCGACCCATGATGTCTGGCGCGCCGAGGCCACCGTGGCGCTGACCCGGCGCCCGGATGCCGATGCGATCGAGGCCTATCTTGGAGGTCTCGATCTGCCCGATGCCCGCGTTCGCGAGCAGTGCCGCGCGGCGCTCGGCCCCCTCCGCGAAGCCGCGTGGCCGCGGGTTCGGGATTCGCTCGACCGGCTCTCGCCTTCCGCGCGAGCCCAACTGCGCCTGGTCTTCGCCGGCTTTGCCCCGGCCCAGGAAAGCCCGCTCTTCCAAGGGACCTCCGCCTGGACGGAAGCCGACTATCTGGCGGCTACGGGAGCATCCGGCGGCAACGAATCCCGGGGGCGCGAGCTTTTCATTTCCTCGCAGGGTCCCGCTTGTTCCCGATGCCACAAGGTGGGCGCCGAGGGCGGCGAGATCGGGCCCGACCTCACCCACGCCGGCGCCCAGTTCGACCGCACCGCGCTGGCGGAGGCGATCTTGTTTCCGAGCCAGAGTGTGCGCGAAGGATATCAGCAAACGACCCTGGAACTGGCCTCCGGGGACACGCTCAGCGGACTCCTGCGGCTGGAGGAAGCCGACGCCGTCACGCTGCGCGACGCGGAGGGACGCGATCATCGCGTTCGCAAGTCTGACATTCGCGAACGGTTCCAGAGTTCCACCTCCCTCATGCCCGAAGGCCTCGCCGCTGGGCTCACGCCGGCCGACTGGTCCGACCTCCTGGCATATCTTGAGAGCCTCCGCTGAGGCTCGCATCCCTTTGGGCAGGGACGATGCCGTGAGTGTTTGGTGTCCTGACGTTGTTTCCTCCCTGGCGTCGCGGCGAGCGACGCGGGGGGGAGGAGAACAGTTCACGAGGGTCTCGGCGGGGGCGCCGAGACCGACACGCGAGGCGCGTGTGCTCCCCGTCCAAACGCCATCACGTCATTTGCTCTTCCATCCGTTGCGGCCTTTGCGGCCTCTGCGTGAGCACGATGCTGTTGAGGGCTTGGCGTCCGCCTCCTTCCAGGCGTGACGGCGAGCGACGCGGGGGGAGGAGAACAGTCCACGAGGGTCTCGGCGGGGGCGCCGAGACCGACACGCGAGGCGCGTGTGCTCCCCGTCCAGACACCATCCCGTGATTTGTTCTTCTATACGTTGCGGCTTTTGCGGCCTCTGCGTGAGGCTCAGAACCGGGCGGCCTTCTCCAACTCGCGGACCCGGGCGGTGACGTCGGCCCGGGTGGCCTTGATGGTGCGCTTGAGTCCGAAACCCTCGCAGCAGAACGACGCCACCACGGCGCCATGGATCATGCCCCGGCGCAGATGGCTGACCGGCGATCCGGACTTCTGCGACGCCATGTATCCCAGCAAGCCCCCCACGAAGGAGTCCCCGGCGCCCGTGGGGTCCACCACCTTCTTCAGCGGATACGCCGGGGCGACAAACAGGCCCTCCGGACCCGACAGCAGGGATCCGTGCTCGCCCTTCTTGATGATGACATACCGGGGTCCGAGCCGGTGAATGCGGCTCAACGAGGAAACGACGTTGTCATCCTGGGTCAACTGGCGCGCTTCGCCGTCGTTGAGCACCAGACAATCCACCCGCTTGAGCAGCCGGAGCAGATCCTCGAGCGCCACGTTGAGCCACAGGTCCATGGTGTCGGCGATCACGAACTTCGGACGCGTGAGTTGGTCCAGGACGGTGTGCTGGATGCCCGGAGCGATGTTGGCCAGCAGGACGTAGGACGCGGCTTCGTAGGCGCCGGGAAGCTTGGGCGACCAATGCTCGATCACGCCGAGCACGGTGTTCAGCGTCCGGCGGTTGTTCATGTTGACCTCATATTCGCCGTGCCAGTGGAAGGTCTGCCCCCCCCGCACGCGTTCGAGGCCCGTGAGGTCAATGCCCCGCGAGGAAAACTGGTCCAGATAGCGCGCCGGAAAATCGTCGCCCACGACGCCTACCAGATTCACCGGCGAGAAGAAACTCGCCGCGATGGCCGCGTGGCTGGCCGAGCCGCCCAGCAGGCGGGGATTGCTGGCCTTGGGGGTGTTGATGGAATCCAGGGCAGTGGTGCCGACAACAAGAACGCTCATGAAAATTCGGGCAAAATCGGGGATGCTGGCGTGTTGAATACCGGAAGCACCGGCGTCCAAGCCGCGAGACGTTACAAAAGCTCCTTTCGGGAGGGGAGCCCAAAACGCGGCTGGACCGGTCCCATGGTTCCGTGGTTCCCACTCACCGCTCCCGAGGCGCCTCCTCCCCCTGGCCGCGACCTGAATGAAGGGCAGACCGCTCCGCGATCCCGGACACGGACACGGACACGCGCCGACCGGATGGCGACTACTCCGCGGGCGGAAGGGCCAGCGTGCGGATCTCGGGAAGCGCCTCGCGACCGGCGATTCCCTGGATGCCTCCGTAAAGCATCGCGGTATGGGTGATGGCCTTCTGAAGCTGTTGTTCCCGTTCCTTCCATTGGCGGGCGAAGGCGCGTTGCTCGGCATCGAGTTGCTCGCGCAAGGCCAGGAAGGCTTCCACCACCGCCTCGACCTGCTGGCGGAAGCCGACGCTGCAGAGATGATCGTAGAGGGCCTGGGCCTTGTCGGCGCGGTTGGCCTGCTGCACTCGCTGGGCGGCCGTGCTGATCAGTCCCTGGCGCAATGCGGCGGCGAGGGCCATTGCGAACGGAGGTTCACAGACCCAGATGCCATCGTGCATCGCCAAGCCGCGAACGCCCTCGGGCGGGCAGGTGGTGACGATGGCCGCCAGATCGGCCCCGGCTTCGCGTTGGTCGGACTTCAGCTTTTCCGGCCAATCCGCAGACCAGTTTTTGGCCCGCTTCGCTTCCCACAGGATCAGGCCGCAGTCGAATCCGTTGGCGGTCCGTACCCGATGGGTGACATCCGCGCCGCGCTGGCCTTTCTTCACCTCGGCGATCTCATCGAAACGAAAGGCCGCCCGCAGGTCGGTTTCGAGGGTGATTTCCAGCGTTTCCCCCTGAAGCTGCATCGAGCCCTGCTCCGCCCGCTGCTGAAGCGCGGCGATCTGGTTCTGGAGGCCCCTGATGATGCCATCCTTGTCCGCCGCGCGGAGCCGCTCGGCTTCCGCGGCCTGGGCGCGGACGGATTCAGCAATCTTCTGGCGTTCGGCGTCGAGCGTCCGGGCGATGTCCAACTGCATCCGTTCGCGCGCGGCCTCGATTTCGGCGCGCTCCTTGCGCAAGGCCAGCTCCGCCAGCTCCGCCTGTTGAAGTCGCGCGGCCTGGCTGGCGAGCCGGTCCTGGAGTTCCTTCAGTTGAAGCCCGAACCGCTCCTGCGCCTCGCCGGCGGCCTTGGCGAGCAACCGCTGGCGTTCCGCCTCCAACTGGCGCGCGATCTCGGCCTGCACGGACTGGCTGCGTTGCTCGAGGGCCTCCTGGTCGGACCGGAGCTTTCGTTCCCGCTCGGCCAGGGCGGCGTTGCTTTCGGCGAGACGGCGGTTGAAATCGGCCTCCAGCCGTTCGCGAACGCCATGCGAGACCGCTTCGGTCAGCGGGATCTCCGCCCCGCACTTGGGACAGGTGATGGTCGTGTCCGACATGGCCGGCCTCACCCCACCGAGGCGCGCTTCGGCGGGCTGACAGTCGCCGCCAAGCCGGCGGCATCGAAGCGCGCGGGGGGCCAGTCCTCAGTCAGATAGCGGTAGAGCCAGTTGCCCGAGTCCCGGATGCGGCGGAGGTTGCGGCGGATGTCGAGGAGGAGGGTGATGCGCCGGTTGGGGCAGTTCAGCTCCCCCACATCGTGGGTCGCGACCACCTCGAAACCCAGCACACGGGTGTGGAACTCCTGCGGACTGTGGGTCTCGCCCTCGAACACGTCGGTAATGTAATGGGTAAATCCCCGGTCCACCGTTTCGCCCAGGGCCGCGCGCATCAGGGCGGCGGAAACCAGCAGGTGCCCCCGCTGCTCCGGGACCACCGCAAACCGGCCGATCTCGGCAATCCGGTTCGAACGGATGAAGGCGTCGAGATCCAGGTTCTTGGCCACCAACTGGAACCCGTACTCGGCATAGAGATCGAGCGGCGGCGCGTACAGGATCCGCAATACCCCCACCGGCTGTTCGTCGCGCGTGGCCAGGAACCAGGAGACCTCCGGCACGCCCAGTTCCGCCGGATCCACCAGCTTGTCATCCTGATTCAGCCAGCGCTTCTCGTCACGATAGGTCGCGCGCATCACCGCGAGGGCGCGCTGTCGGTCCGCCTCGTCCTCAAGACGCGACACCCGGAGCTCAGGTCGTGGAGAAGGCATATTTCGTCCGGCGGGCGTCAGGCTGCCATTCCTTGCCGCTGAGTGTCGAGATGGCGCCCATGATTTGCGCGTGGAGTGTGGCGACCTCCGCGGCGTTCGCGGGGGCGGAAGTACCGGACCGGATCGGAGGGCCAAACCGCACGCCGAAGGGCTCGGTGTCCCCGATGGGACCGCCGCCCGCGTGCCCCGGAAACTGGATGCCGCAGGGCACCACCGGGACGCCCGATTCCAGGGCCAGCCGGGCGGCGCCGCTTTGTCCGCGAAGCAGTTGATCGGGATGGCGGTTCACGGTGCCTTCCGGAAATACGCCGACCGAGCGTCCGGCGTCGAGCCGCCGGCGCGCCTCCACGAAGGGGGGATCCAGATGCCGGTAGCGGCTCTTGAGCCGGTTGAGGAACCGCGGGCGCGCCTCCTTGCGGATCACGTGGATGGGATCATGCAGCCGGATGATCCACGCCACGCCGGGAATGAGCTGAAAATTCCAGTCGGCCATGAAGTGTACCATCCGGCCGCCGCGGAGGAAACAAAGCCATGCCGGCACCAGGATCGCCTCGGGCCGCTGCGAATGATTCAACGCCAGGACAAACGGGTCGCGGTCGGCGAGCACGTGGTGGGCTCCCGTGAAGTCGAGGAACCGTCGCCGGTACAGGGTCAACAGGCTGCGGCACACAAACCGCGTCGCCGTCCGGTGCGCCAGATGCGGAAGCGGCCGCCGCCAGATCTCGGCGACCGAAGGCGGCGGCTGGATCGTCGCCGGTCCGGCGATGGCGGGCAGTGATTCGACCTCTGGCATGAAAGCCCGGTTGTGTTCCAACGCCCGCAGCCGTGGCAAGCGGCGATTCAATCTCCGGCGATTGGCTCCTCAGCGGGAGGGTGCGCCACGCCGCGGACGGCTCCATCCCCCTCCCCGACGGCCGGCCACGCTGCCCCGCGTCCGGCAATCCGCTCACGCCGTGGCCAGCACCGCGCTTTGCAGGGTCGGGGGTAGTGGATGTAGTTCGGGAGCGCTGAAGCCGGCATCCGCCAGCATACGGCCGAGTTCGGCGAAGGTGTAGGCGTCCCCTTCCGGAGTCGTGCCCAGCATGACCAGGCTGAACCCGGCCGCTCCCGGAGGAGTGACCCGGTCTTCGTCGGGCACAAATTCGACGATCACCACCCGGCCGCCCGGTCGCATCGCCGCGTGGATGCGCCGCAGGAAGCGCGTGCATTCCGCGACGTTGAAGTGGTGGAGGAAGTTGGGGACCAGCACGAGATCGTAGTCGCGCCCGAGGTCCACCGTGAAGGCATTGCCGACGATCTTGCTGAAACGATCTGCAATTCCGGCCGCCCGGGCATTTTCCTCCGTGACCGCCAGCACCGCCTCCCAATCGAGGGCGACCAGATGCGCGCGGGGATTTCGCCGGGCGAAGGCGATCCCGAACGTGCCGTGGCTTGAGGAGACATCAAGGATCCGCGCACTGTGGCCGGCCGGCAAGGTCACCAAGGCTGCGGCGCCCTCCGCAGCCGGCCCCATCATGGGCCCCATCGTCCTCGCGAATTCCGTCCATACGGGATGATCCGGAGCGGTGGTGCCGTGCTCCGAGTTGTGGACCCGCCCGCTGCGGATGGTGGCCGCCAGGTTCTCAAACGCCCCGGTGAGGCTGGGATCCAGAAGGAATCGAACCGAATGGCCCATGTACGCCGGCGATTTCCTGTTGAGAAAGAGGGCCGAATCGTCCGTCAGGCCATAGTTCCCGTCCCGTTTGGTCAGGAAACCCAGGATGACGAGATAATCCGCCAGGATGCGAAGGCCCCGCTCCGGACAGCCGGAGCGGTCGGCGAGCTGCGCCGAAGTCGCGGGTCCATCGGCCAGGAGACTGAAGAGATCCAGTTCGATTCCCGCCTTGAGCGCCGCCGTGCGGTGATAGGCATTGATCGTTTCGAAGAACAACTGGGGCGACGGACCTGCGGATGCGGGAAGTGGCACGTGGATATCCTACGAGAACGGTCCGGAAAAACACAATAGACGGCCCCATTTCGCATTCCCCGGCTCAGTTATCCCAAACAAGACGGCTTCCGCTTTGAAGGCGGAGAGGGATCAAGGGACGGGACAGCTGTCCCCCCGTTTCTCCCGCAGGGCGGAGAGAGGAGATGCGGCGGGTGGCACGCCAGCCCTCCCGTTGATGGGCGATGAATCCGCGGGCCGGCCCTGCCCGGGGCCGAGGAGGTCCCCGGACGCATCTCGACACCGCCCCGTTGGGAGTACCGCCTTCAGGCGGCTCGGGGGGGTTCGCGCGCTGGGCAGTGTGAACGCGGAACTCCAAACTCTCGGCGGGGCGGTCTCGGGGGCCGTATCGAGATGCGCCCGAGGTCCCCTGTGCGCCGGCATTGGGCTCGACTTGGATTGGTGGACAGCCGTAGTCCTATGTGGAGGGACCATGGGAGAACCACCGACACGGCGTCAGATGCTGCGGGCCAGTCTTCTCGCGGGTTCAGGACTGGTTGCCGGGGTGCTTTCGACGGCTCGGGGCGAGGCGCAGGAGGCGTTCGGGGAACTGACCGCGGACGCGGAGGGCCTGGTGCGCGATTACATGAGGACGTTTTCCGTGCCCGGGCTCCAACTGGCCTACCGGCGCGGCAGCCAGATTCTTTACAACGGCGCCTTTGGCGTTGCCGACCGGACGACCCATCGCGCTGTCACCCCGGCCAGCCTGTTCCGGATCGCCAGCGATTCGAAGGCGTTCACGGCGGCGGCGGTGTTCCGGTTGGTGGAAGCGGGCCGGCTCTCCCTCGACGACCGGGTTTTCGCCGCCGATGGCCTCCTGCGCCAGTATTCCGACGAGGGTTCGCCGCGGGATTGGATTCACCGGATCACCGTGCATCAGTTGCTGACGCACACCTGCGGCGGCTGGGGCAACGAATCCAATGATCCGATGTTCGAGGAGCGGGGGAAGGATCAGGAGCAACTGATCCGGTGGACCCTGAGGACTCACCCGCTTCAGAACCCGCCCGGCGAGAAGTACGCTTATTCCAATTTCGGCTACTGCGTCCTCGGCCGGGTCATCGAGCGGGTCAGCGGCGAGCGCTATCCCGAGTTTGTCCGCCAGGAGGTGCTCCGCCCGGCCCGGATCCACGACATGCGCATCGGCACGCACCAGACGGCTCCGGGCGAGGTCCACTATTACGGGCAGAAGGGGGAGAATCCCGAAGGATTTCCCATCGCCCGAATGGATGCCCACGGCGGATGGATCGCCACCGCCCTGGATATGGCCACCTTCCTGGCGTGTCTGTTTTCGCCCCAGGACAATGAGGGGGCCGAACCGATCCTCCAGCCGGACCGCTTGAAACAGATGACCACAGGCACCGCGGCCGATCCCGGCTATGCCTGCGGTCTGGCGGTCAACAAGGAGGGAAACGCCTGGCACACCGGAAGTTTGCCCGGCACCACCAGTCTGATGGTGCACACGCACAGCAAGCTGGCATGGGCTGCCGTGCTCAACACCCGCAGTCCCGTGCGCGACGCGGCGCTGCGACTGGACCGGATGCTCTGGGAGATCGCGAAGGGCATGCCGGGTTGGGGCGCCTGAGCATGCGTGCGGGATCTGGCCCGCCTTCGGCGCGAATTCAGACACGCGCTTACGCTGAAAGGGCCAGGGCATCCGCCCGCCGGCAGATGGGACGGCCCCCATGCGCCGGATCAAGGGTTTGATCCCCGGCGGCTGCTCTATGGAGATGTCCTCCCCCCTGGGTCTTTCCCTGAATTTTGGCTTTCGGACGCGGCGTCCGACAGGACGGCCTTTCGGCCCATCCTCCATGAACACACGCAATCCCATCACCCGCCGCGCCTTCATGAAAACCTCGGTCGCTGCGATGGCGACTGTGAGCCTCGTGCCCCGACATGTGCTGGGCGGGCAAGGCTTCACGCCTCCCAGCGAAGTGCTGACCCGCGCGGTCATCGGCACCGGGGGCATGGGGATGGGGCATGTGAAGTCCATCAACACGGACTGTAAACTGCTCGCGGTCTGCGACGTGGACGCCCATCACCTGGCCGAGGCCGTGAAGGCGGGCGGACCGGAATGCAAGGGATACCGCGACTTCCGCGAGGTGCTGGCCCGGAAGGACATTGACATCGTCCACATCCCCACCCCGCCGCATTGGCATGCCATCATGGCCATCGCCGCCGCCAAGGCGGGCAAGGACATCTGGTGCGAGAAGCCCATGACCCGGACCATTGGCGAGGGCGAGGCGGTGGTGGCCGCAGTGGCCAAATACGGCCGCATCTATCGGTTGAACACCTGGTTTCGTTTCCAGGACGGCCTGTACGGAATGGGCGTGCCGGCCAAGCCCATCAAGAAGGCGGTGCAGGCCGGACTGTTGGGCTGGCCCATCAAGGCGACACTGAGCGCCTCGACGGGTTTCGATTGGAAGTTTTATTGGGTGGGCAAGACCGGTCTCACGCCGGAACCGGTGCCGCCGGAACTCGACTACGACTTCTGGCTCGGGCCGGCGCCGGAGAAGCCCTACCATCCCCACCGCGTTCACGGCACGTTCCGCGGTTATTGGGACTACGATGGCGGCGGCCTGGGCGACATGGGGCAGCATTATCTGGATCCCGTGCAGTACATTTTGGGCAAGGATGAGGACAGCCCGGTGGAAATCGAGGCCGACGCGCCGCCTCAGGATGCCGATGCCGTGGGCATCTTCCGCCGGATCCGCATGAAATACCGCGACGGCTGCGAGATCGTGCTGGACGGCGAGGATCGGGACAAATCCGCCGCCTTCCTGGAGGGTCCGAAGGGAAAGATCTTCAAAGGCATGAAGTCCGACATCCCCGACTTTGAGACCCAGCTCGCCGGGTTGAAGGAACCGGACCCCCAGCTCACCGACTTCGTGGAAGCGGTGAAGACCCGGCGGAAGTTCGCCCTCAACGAGGTCAACGGCCACCGCTCCTGCACCCTGGTGAATCTGGCCAAGACCGCCATGCAGACCGGACGCGTGCTGCGCTTCGATCCGGCCACCCAGCGCTTCATCGGCGACGAAGCCGCCAACGCCTATATCCACCAACCCATGCGCGGCTCCTGGTCGCTGACCTGACGGTGGGGACAGTCTCCGACGGCGGGGTCTTTCCCTCCGCGATAATTTCCGCGGGGTTTTTCGGCGGCCGGGGTAAGCAGGGCAGCGGTGGCGGTGTTCGCCGCCCCGGCAAGGGCAAGTAGTGCCAATGCAACAACTCCATTCGGAAAGATCCATGAAGACACTCCAGTTTCTCCTCGCGGGCAGTCTCGCCGTCGCGGCGCTGTCGGCGTTCGCCAGTCACCCGGTCCTGTCACCCAAGGCCGCTGCAAACGCGCCGCATGTCCTGGCCAAGGACACCCCTCCGCCCCCGCACCCCGCCAAGTCCACGACGACGCTGGCCCGCCGGGAGATCGGCAGTCCCAAGGCCCTCGCGGCGGCCAAGAAGGGCGGGCGTAACCTGCCCGCCGGCAAATAACTCTGACCGGTGGGCGGGAGGGGCTTCCCCTCCGCCCGTCCCGCCATGAATCCTTCGGACCCGGACCTCGACGATGCGGCGCTCCGCCGACTGTTGCGGGAAGCCCATCCGGCTCCCGCGTTGCCTTCACCTTCACAGTTTCGAGAGAAGGTGTGGCGGCGGCTGGGACGTCGCTCCGCGGAGACCGAAGGCAGTTCCCTGGCCGGGTGGATCGAGGTGTTGGCGCACGTTCTGTTTCGTCCGGCGGTGGCGGGGATCGCGGCCTTCCTCGCGGCGGCGGGGATCGCGGCCGGAGTTTTCCACGGGGAATCCCGGGTTCGAAAGGGTGAGGAAAGCCGTTACCTCACGTCGGTCAGCCCGTTCCATCGCCCGGCGCCATGAGGGGGATGCACAGCCTTGCATTGGCCGTGGCCACGCTGGCGCTGGGCGCCGGGATCTTCGTCACGTTCCACAGGGTGACTTCCCACGCCTGGCACTTCGTCGCCGCCGGACAGGATCGCGATCAACTGGCCTGGTTGTGCCGAGAATTCGCTCTCTCCGATGAGGCGCTGGCCCAGGTGCGGAGGCTGCACGACGGATACCAGCCCCGGTGCGATCACATGGTTTCGCGGATTGCCGCCAAGAACCGGGAACTCGCCGCCGTCCTGGCGGCCCATCGCCCGGGGCCCGAGGTCGAACAGAAGCTCCTGGAGCTGGCGGCGCTCCGCGCGGAGTGCCAGGCCGACATGCTGCGCCACTTCCATGACGTCGCCGGGACCATGCCGCCAAAGCAGGGCCAGCGGTACTTGCGTGAAATGGAACGCCTGGCGTTGGGCCTCCACGGGCCCGGGTCCGCGGCAACGGCACGGCAGCCAGCAGAGCCTCATGAGCGCCCGTGACACCGACTCGCTGGATCGAGCCGACATGGAGCGCCTGGTCAAGGGATCTGACGATGCGCTTGATGCGTTGATGGAGCGGCATGCCGGACCGCTTTTCGGGTTCCTCTGCCGGTTCGTCGGGGACGAGGCGAGCGCCGATGACCTGGCCCAGGAGGCCTTTGCCAGGGTGTATCGTCATCGGCGGGACTTTCGCGAGGGTACCCGCTTCTCCACCTGGCTGTTCACCATCGCCGGAAATCTGGCCCGGAATCATCTGCGCGCCCGATCCCGCCGGCCCGAAGTTCCCTTCGATCCGGGGAGTGCTGATGAACCGATCGCTCCCGCCGAATTGTGGATGTCGCGCGGAGCGGGCCCCGATCAGCAATTGGAGGCGGACGAGCGATTGGAAGCCGTTCGGCGGGCGGTTTCCCAGCTTCCGGAAGAGCTTCGGGAGCCGATCGTGATGTGCGAACTGGAGGACCTCAGCCTCAAAGATGCGGCTGGAATCCTGGGCACCACCGTCAAGGCTGTCGAATCACGGCTCTATCGGGCCCGGCGGCTCCTTCAACAGAAGCTGGCACGATGGCTCGAGATCTCGCCGAGGCGTTGACGGGCTTCCGTGTGGACATCCGGACGCCCCCGCCGGATAACGGGGTCAACGGACGACACCGACGCCATGAACGAGCCTGACAGTTCGCAGACGGGGTTTTGGACCAAGCGCTGGGAGGCGGGGAAAACTCCCTGGGACTTCGGCGGGGTGCCGGCGAACCTGATGGCGTTTCTCCACCGGCAGACCGCACCCGCCCGGGTGCTGGTGCCCGGGTGCGGTTCGGGATACGAGGTGCGGGCGTTTCATGAGATGGGCCATGACGTCAGCGCCCTCGAGGTCTCCGCGCCCGCCGTGGCCCATGCCCGCGAGGTGCTGGGACCGCTGGGCGGACGGGTGATCCACGCGAACTTCTTCAAGCACGATTTCGCCGAGGATTGCTACGGCCTCATCTACGAACGGGGCTTTCTCTGTTCCCTGCCGCCATCCACCTGGCCGGACTACCTGGACCGCATGACCCGGCTCATTCCGCGGGGCGGGCGCCTCGTGGGCATGTTTCTCTACGGGGAAGAGCCCGAGCCGCCGCCGTATCCGCTCACGGAGGAAATCGCCCGGGACCTGCTCGGCCGACACTTTCGTCTGGTGCACACCGAGGCGGTGCCGGACTCCGTGCCGGTGTATCGGGGTCTCGAGCGCTGGCAGGAATGGGAGCGGATCGGATAGGAAGCCCCTTTTGGGAGAGTCGGTGGTGAGACCCCGGGTGGTTTGTCAGGCGTGCGTTCGCCAGACGATCGGACGGGCCGAGCCGGAAAAAGGAGATGAGTCATGAGATTGACGGCGCAGTAATCAAGGGGCGTGGTGGAAGCGTCGTGGCGGTTTCGCCGGGCGCCTTGAACGTGTCGAACTCCTCGCCCTGCCGGATCAGGCGGGCGCTGTTGAAGACGACGATCAGGGAACCGGCATTGTGCAGGATGGCGGCCACCACCGGGTTGATGCGGCCCAACATCGCCAGGGCCAGGCCCGAGGCGATGAACGTGAGACCCACCAGGAAGTTCTGATTGATGGTGGCGCGGGCGGCGCGAGACAGCTTCAGCAGGAAGGGCAGCCTCCGCAGATCGCTGTTCAGCAAGGCCACCGAAGCGCTCTGGATCGCCACCTCGCTGCCGGCGGCGCCCATGGCGATGCCGAGGTCACCGGCCGCCAGCGCCGGAGCGTCATTCACGCCATCGCCCACCACGGCCACGCGGAAGCCCTGGCGCTTGACGTTCTGCACATAGGCGACCTTGTCCTGCGGCAGGCAGTCGGCCGCCACTTCATCCAGTTTCACCAGGGCGGCGACGCGTTCGGCCACGGGTCGGCGGTCACCCGACACCAGCGCCGCGCGGCGCACCCCGAGGGTGCGCAGGGCGGCAATGGTCTCCGCCGATTCGGCCCGCACCCGGTCTTGCAGCGCGATCCAGCCCGCGCATTGGCCGTCCACCGCGACGAAGACCAGGCTGTAACCGGAAGTTTCGGCCACATCCACGCTGGGTTCGAAGCCGCCGATGCCCTGTTCGCTGAGCCAGGCGGCGCGGCCCACCAGCAGCGTTTGACCCTGGACGCAGGCGGTCACACCGCGGCCGGCAGTTTCGCGGAAGTCGTCCGGATCCGGCACCGCCACCCCCGCCTCTTCGGCCAGCTGTTGAAGGGCCTTGGCGGCGGGATGGGTGCTGAATTTTTCCGCGCTCGCGGCGAGCCGCAGGAGTTCGGCAGGGGCGAAGCCATTCAAGGGTTGCAACCGGCTGACGGCGAGGCGGCCAGTGGTCACGGTGCCGGTCTTGTCGAAGACAAAGGCGTTGATGCGACCGACCAGTTCGAGATCGGCGACGTTCTTGACGAGGATGCCGAGGCGTGAGGCGGCGGCGAGCGCGGCCACCATCGCAGTTGGCGTCGCCAGCACGAAGGCGCACGGACACGAAACCACCAGCGTGGCGATGACGCGGTTCAACTCGTGTGTGAACGCCCACACCAGTCCCGCCAAGACCAACACCATCGGGGTGTAGTAACCCACGTATTGGTCCATCAGACGGGAGATCGGCAGCTTGGTTTGCTCGGCGGCGAGGATCAACTCACGCACTTTACCCAGCGTGGTGTCCTCGCCCGCGCGGGTGACGCGGATCTCCAGCGCTCCGGTCAGGTTGGCCGAGCCGGCGAAAACTTCGTCGCCGACCGTTTTGTCCACGGGAAGCGACTCGCCGGTGAGGTTCGCCTGATTGACGGCGCTGCTGCCGCCGAGGATCACCCCATCGGCCGCAATATGGTCGCCGGGTCGAATCCGGATGCGGTCATTGGGGCGGAGTTCACTGGCGGAAACTTCGGATTCCGAACCGTCGCCGGCCAGGCGCCGGGCTCGAGTCGGAGCCAGCCGGAGCAGTGATTCAATGGCCGCGCGTGCCCCGGCCGCGGTGCGGGTTTCGACCACTTCACTCAGCAGCATGAAGAACGCGACCAGGCCGGCGGTCCGGTAGTCGCCCGAGCCAAAGGAGGAGAGGAAGGCCAGGCTGACCAGTTCATTGATACCGATTTCGCCGCGACGAAGGCTGCGGAGCGAGCTCCAGAGCAGCGGAAATCCCAGCAGCAGTGAACCCACCAAGGCACTCAAGCCTGCAGCGTAAGCGCCTTTCTGCCAGGTCCAATCAATCAGATACGCATTGGCGACGCCAATGAGGCCGACGAAGGCCAGGGTAAGATTGGGGCCGACGTTACGCACGGTGGATGGCGCGTCGCCTTGCTGGCTCAGGAGGGAGGTGACTTGCATGGAGACAGGACAATTCCGGGCTGAACAATGGATGATCGAAACGGGGCCGTCGGCGTAGCGCACTTCCGACCCCGTGCCGCCGAACAGGATGCGGGCTGCATTTCGCTGAATCCTCAGCGTCAATTTCAGTCGTCAACAGAGTTCACGGAGCTTGGGACGGGATTCAGGGGCACACGGCGCGGAAAAAGCGTTGAGGCTTGGCGCTCACGGGTAGTGTGACTGGGATTGGGGCCTCCTCGGCGGTCAGTTCACCCAGGGTCTCCCATCGGCCGATTTCCGTGGCAGTCTGGATCTGCACGCGGCTGCCTGCAGAAGCGATCAGAAGAAAATTGACCGAACCGTCGGCGAGCACTCGGGGAGCCTTGAGCAGGGGCGCGGGAGGTCCCTCGACGATGAAGGTGTAATCCACTATAGGGCTGGTGCTGGGCCGTCCGGTGGCGGCCACCGTGCCGGCGGCAGCCAGGCCCAGCCGATAGACGCCGGGCGCAGTGAATGCCCAGTTCACATGGAGGTGTCCGTTCACCGCGGGTAACGGGAAAAAGTCGGTGGCCGGGTTCACCCCATCCAGTGAAGCGAAGTAAACCATGGGCGCTCCGAAGGGCGACATGGTGAACATCGCCAAGTGGCCGGGGCCTTCGAGACGGTGGAGTTCGAGGTGGAGCAGGTTTCCGTTGAAAACGTTGGAGCCGATGCCCGAGGTGCCCAAACCGAGGTGGAGCAGGCCAGGTGCTTCGCTTTCCGGAAGAATCCACACGCCATCGCCCGCCGCTCCGAGGAATGTGGTGTAATGCGGATCGGCCGGTACCGGTTGGCGCGCCGTGAGCGCGACCCGGAGCGGGGCCTCGCCGGGGGCAAAGCGTCCGGACTCGAAGTCCAGGACATACAGATCCCATTGCCCCGACGCGTAGCCGACCTGAATATGCACATGGGCTCGGGCGGCAGTCAGACTCATAACGGCCGGCAGCAGAAGGCCACGAAGGGCGGGGCGAAGCGACTGGAGCATGGAGAAATTGGCGTCAGGTTTGGACGGGTTCTGGTCGTTGCTGGCGACCAGAACCCGCCGTTCGTCTTTTAACCTCTAAGGTCGAGAATAATGGAAGGCCATTTCATTCCTTGCGGAGTCGGAACAACTGAATCGCACCCGCGGCCGGGAAGGTCACGGTCTGTTGGTTGCCGCTGTGGACCCCATGCGGAAGCGTCACAGGCGTCCATGGCCCATCCAGCGACGCTGCGCCTTCGAGCACGTAGCCGGGGGTGACCAGTGGCAGGGTCAGGTTCACGGCCGGGGCGATGGCGAGCGCGGGTTCGGGCGCGACCTGAAAGTCCAGCCAGAAGAGGCCCGACTCGGGAGTGGGAGTGCGGTCGCCCTCCGTGCTGATGTCCACCAGCTTGAACGAAGCCCAGTAATGGCCGGCAGGCGCGTTGCCCTCCGCCCAGAACACCGGCGTGAAGTCAATGAGGTTGCCGTCGCCGAGCGGATGCCGGTCGCCGGGATCGGAGAGGATATCCAACTGGTCCGCCGAACCCACGTGGAGGCCGCCGCTTTTCTCCACGAGTTCCAAGGCCACCTGGGCTCCGGCCAGGGTGTTGGTGCGGGTTCCCCCGCTGCTGTAAAACATCGCCCACTCGGGGGAACCGGGGCCATACCTCGCGGGGTCGTTGAGCCACCAGACGGATTGAATCCGCCGGTCGCTGTAGTGCTCGGCTGTCCTGGCGCTGACCAGCTTGCCGGCATGGATTCCGTCCGTGGCTAGGATCAGCGTGATCGGAGGTTGTGCCGTGGAGCTTTCCGGGATGCGGCTGTTGGAGTTGGTGTTGAGTGTGATGGGGTTGTCCGCAGGTCCGGTATAACTGTAGGAACTGATGCCGTGATAGTGGTTGTTGTCGAAGGCCGATTGGCCGTGGGGTTGGAAGCCCGGTACATAGCCATAGGCATGGCCGTAGAAGAAGGTCAACCTTCCCGCATTGGGATTGACCTGCCCGATATAGGGTCCAGAAGTCAGCGTCGGCCTGCTGTCGATACCGATGTAGAACTCTACGAGTTCGGCGCGGGCCGGCAGCAGGAGCGGCATGCTGACGGCTGCCAAGGTGGCTAATGGGATTACTCTTGAGCGGAATAGTTGGTGTTTCATAATCGTATTTTTGGATTTGATTTTAATGATTCTATCGCATGGATGATTTTGTTCTTATGCGGCCTATTCTGATGAACGCCGGACTCCACTGAGTCGCGGCGGACAAAGACAGACGGACGACAGGCCGCACACGGCTTGGGCCGTGTCATCCGTCCCGGCTCTCACGCGAGGGCCGAAAAATCTGGAAGTGAACCGCCCTACTTAGACACGGACGCGGCGCCGGCAACCTCCAGGACCGCCGTCAAGCGGGCGGTGAAGACGGAGCTGCGCTCCAGAATGCTCGAAGTCGAAAACGGTGGGGAAATCGAAGCGGCGTCCGCACCCTCCGGTCGAGGCCTGACGGCCATGCCGGGTAAGATCCTGGGACGCGAAGGGTCCTGAAGCTGAATGCGCTAGACGAGACGGGGACGCCCGAGGGGCTGCCGTCAGTCGGTTTGCTTCAGGACAGGAGAATCGGAGGCCCGCAACTGTAGGGAAGAAGTCGCGGACTTAAAGGCCGCGCCGGAATCACCGGCGAGCCATTCAGGAAGAGGATAGCTGGAACAGGAACTTCAACGAAGACCGGAAGCGGCGTCCCGGCGATCTGCCCATGCGCGAACATTGTGACGGCACAGTCGTCGTCATCACCTTCCGGCAAATGGTGCGAGGGACTGGGTCCGCATTCCTGGTGATGCCCGCAACTCTGACCATCGGCCAGATGATGAAGCCAGTGATGCGCCTGCCGATCCGAAGCCAGCCAACTGAGCAGCAGAAGCAGGCAGAGTTGCCCTATAGCCGCTATTGCGGTCATCGGGCACCGTTGCCAGAGGCTCTGTCTCGAAGCGGCCATGCTGACTTGTTCGACACGAGGAAATCAAAGGGAAGGCAGAAGACAAGATATAAATGCAAAATAATTGCAAATAACAGGTTTTTCACCCTCGCCTATCTGCACTCGAGATTTCTCAGGTATCGGGCGGATCGGGATTGCGGGTGCAGGTGCCGACCCATCGGCATGCGTTCTCCCTGGACGGTATCAGCCGTTGCGGGCATGACCGTCTCGAAGCCACGGGGAATGACTGGCGGCGGGGATCGGAATCGGCCCTTTACGCCAGCAGTTTCTGGACGACTTCGCCGTGGACGTCGGTGAGGCGGTAGTCGCGGCCTTGGAAGCGGTAGGTGAACTTTTCGTGGTCGAAGCCGAGGAGGTGCAGGAGGGTGGCATGCAGGTCGTGCACGTGGACGCGGTCCTTGACGACGTTGAATCCGAAGTCGTCGGTCTCCCCGACGGTGAGGCCCCGCCGTGTGCCGCCGCCGGCCAGCCACATCGTGAAAACCCCGCAAAGTGCCAGGTCCATGGTATGCAACGGGCGCATCTCAGTTTTTGGATGGGGAGCCTACTTGTCCCGCGTGTGGGTCTTGGCGTCCCCGCCGAGACCCTGTGGACTATTCTCCTTCCCATGCCTCATTCGCAGCGACGCCAGGGACGGGAAGTTAGTAGACGAAGCACCGGGCGGGACGCCCGGTGCCGCACGCCAGGCGCATGCGCTCCCCACTCAAAAACTGAGATGGAAACATATGCAACATACTGGTGGAAAGGTTTTTGACTAAACGTATATCTGTATATACAGATGGTCTCAATGAAGCCGGCGCTTCCCGGTCAGCCCGTGCCCCGCAGGCTTGAGAATGTCGTGCGCCAGCGCCTTGCCGGCTTCCCCGTGGTGGTCATCACCGGGCCACGCCAGTCCGGCAAGACGACGCTGGCCCGCCTTGTGGCACCCGAGGCGTCCTACGTCTCGCTCGAAGATCCCGATGTCCGAGCGTATGCCACCGAGGATCCGCGCGGTTTCCTCCGGCAGGCGGGGGGCTCGGCCATTTTTGACGAAGTCCAACGCTGCCCCAGTCTCTTCTCCTACCTCCAGAGTGAGGTGGATGCCGACCCGCGGCCCGGCCGGTTCATCCTCACCGGTTCCAGTCAGTTCGAACTCATCGAATCCATCACCCAAAGCCTCGCCGGCCGAGCCAGTCTGCTGACATTGCTGCCGTTCTCCCTGGCCGAACTCCAGGAGGCGGGACGGCCGCCTGCCAACCTCGACAGTCTGCTGCAGGCCGGTCTGTTCCCGCCGGTCCATGACCGCGCGGTTTCGCCGGCGGACTGGCTTCAAGACTACGTCGGCACGTATTTGGAGCGGGATGTCCGCCAGATCCTGCGCATCCAGGATCTGGCGGCCTTCCAGCGCTTCGTTCAGTTGTCCGCTGGTCGCATCGGCCAGTTGGTGAATGTGACCTCGCTGGCTGCGGATGCCGGCATCACGCGCGTCACCGCCAACGCCTGGCTTTCGGTGTTGGAAGCCAGCCACCTCGTCTTTTTCCTCCGCCCCTGGTTCGCCAATGCCTCCAAGCGCCTCATCAAGACGCCCAAGCTCTATTTCGGCGACACCGGTCTGGCCGCGTGGCTGATGGGCGTCCGCCAGCCGGGGCATCTCACGGCCCACCCGCTGCGGGGATCGCTCTTCGAGAATTGGGCGGTCACCGAACTGCTCAAGGCGCGGGTCCACCGTGGCTTGCGCCCCAACCTGTACTTCCTCCGCGACAAGGAAGGCCGCGAAGTTGATGCCGTCATCGAAACGGCCCCCAACGTTTGTCAAGCTGTCGAGATCAAGTCCGGCAGCACGATTGCCGGAGACTTTTTCGACGGCCTCGACTTCTGGCGAGAGCACCTGGCCCTCGTCACGTTGCATCCCTGGCTCATTTATGGTGGCGATTCCGCGCAGATTCGTGAACGCGGAACAGTCCGGCCATGGTCCGCACTCGGCCCGCTGCTCCAGGCCGTCGCCCCGTCATAGGTTGACAAGGACGAGGCTAATTTAGAGTTGTGGCCGAAGGTTTTTAGGAGGCGGCTGAGGCCTGGAGCGAGATAGCCGGGATGAACTCTTACGCCAGCAGTTTCTGGACGACTTCGCCGTGGACGTCGGTAAGGCGGTAGTCGCGGCCTTGGAAGCGGTAGGTGAACTTTTCGTGGTCGAAGCCGAGGAGGTGCAGGAGGGTGGCATGCAGGTCGTGCACGTGGACGCGGTCCTTGACGACGTTGAATCCGAAGTCGTCGGTCTCCCCGACGGTGAGGCCCCGCCGCGTGCCGCCGCCGGCCAGCCACATGGTGAAGGCTTGCGGATGGTGGTCGCGTCCGAAGCTCCGCTTGAGTTCGTCGCTGGCTTCCACCTGCGGCGTGCGTCCGAATTCACCGCCCCAGATCACCAGGGTATCGTCGAGCAGGCCGCGGAGTTTCAGATCGGTGATGAGGGCCGCGCAGGCGCGGTCGGTCAGGGCCGCCTGGGCTTTCACGCCGCCCTTGACGTCACTGTGGTGGTCCCAGGCCTCGTGAAACAATTGCACGAAACGCACGCCGCGCTCCACCAGGCGCCGGGCCATGAGGCAGTTGTTGGCGAAGGAGGCCTTGCCGGGCTCCGCGCCGTAGAGCGCCAGGGTTTCCGGTGTTTCCTTGGAGAGGTCGGTCAGCTCCGGGGCGCTGGATTGCATCCGGTAGGCCATTTCGAATGCGTTGATGCGCGTGGCGATCTCGGGATCGCCCATCACCCCGAGCCGTTCTTCGTTGAGCGCCTTGACGGCGTCGAGCGTCCGGCGCTGGAGGGACGCGCTCATGCCGGACGGATTCGACAGGTAAAGCACCGGATCGGCGCCTTTGCGGAAGAGCACGCCCTGGAAGACGCTCGGCAGGAAGCCGCTGCCGTAGTTGCCCGCGCCGCCGCTCAGTCCGCCGGCGGAGTTCAACACCACGAAGCCGGGCAGGTCCTGCGAGGCGCTGCCCAGGCCGTAGGTGACCCAGGCGCCCATGCTGGGACGTCCGAACTGCTGCGACCCCGTGTTCATGAAGATTTGTCCGGGGGCGTGGTTGAAGGCGTCGGTGGTCATCGAGCGGATGACCGTGAGGTCGTCCGCCACCTTGGCGAGTTCCGGAAAGGCCTCGCTGATCCAGGCGCCCGACTGCCCGTGCTGGCGGAAGGAAAATTCGGGCGCGTAGATCGCGGAATCCGGCTTGATGAACGCGTAGGTTTGTCCGCCCAGCACGTCCTTGGGCACGGGCTGCCCGTTGTACTTGGCGAGGGTGGGCTTGTAGTCGAAGAGTTCCAACTGGCTGGGCGCGCCGGCCATGAAGAGGTAGATCACCGACTTGGCGCGCGCCGGCTGCGGCGGCTGGCGGGACGCCATCGGATTCGATCCCGCGACCGCAGCGGCGGCTGTGGCGCGGTCTCCCAGCAGGGAGGCCAGGGCGACGGAGCCGAGGCCAAGGCCGCATTGCTGGAAGAACCAGCGGCGGGTGAGGAATTGGCGCCGTTCGCGGTCGAGTTCCTGGGCGAGGTTCATGCGGGGCTCATTCCTTGGTGATGGTTTCGTCGAGATTGAGGATCGCTCGGGTCACGGTACTCCAGGCCGCCAGATCGGCGGTCGTCACCCCCGGGGGCAGGGGAGGAGGGCTCTTGGGATCCGCATAGGCGAACTGGCCGGCCTCCTTCGGCTTCGCGGCGTATTCGGACCGGGCATCGGACAGCAGGGCGAGGAGCACCGTGGTCTCACGGTCGGACGGCACACGCGCCACGCACTGCCGGAAGGCCCAGCGCGCGCGCTCCGCGTCGTCGGAGGCCACGGCGACCGTTCGCCACGCCAGCCAGCGGGCGGCCTGGACGAAGGTCGGGTCGTTCAGGGTGGTGAGGGCCTGCAGCGGGGTGTTCGAGCGGTTGCGCCGCACGCAGCTTTGTTCCGCCGGCGGCGCGTCGAAGGTAAGCATCGTGGGATAGGGCACGCTGCGTTTCCAGAAGGTGTACATCGCCCGCCGGTAACGGTCGTCCCCCTCGCTGACATTCCACGGGATCGGTCCGTAGGCCAGCGCCATGACGCCGTCGGGCAGCGGCGGGAACACGCTGGGCCCGCCGACCTTGGGCGAGAGCAGGCCGCTGGCCTTGAGGGCGATGTCGTGGACCGTCTCGGCATCCACCCGCACCCGCGGTCCGCGCGCGAGCCAGCGGTTGAAGGGATCGTGCTCCAGGGCGTCGGGGGTCAGGCGCGAGGCTTGGCGATAGGTGGAGGATCCGGTGATGAGGCGGTGGAGGTGCTTGAGGCTCCACGGACGCGCGGGTTGTCCGGTGGCCGAGTCCGGCAACTCCGGCTTCATGAATTCCGCCGCCAGCCAGTCGAGCAGTTCCGGGTGCGAGGGCGGTTCCGCGCGGGTTCCGAAGTCTTCGGGCGTGGCCACCAGTCCCGCGCCGAAATACTGCTGCCAGACGCGGTTGACCACGACCCGGGCGGTCAGGGGATTCTTCGGATTCGTCAGCCACGCGGCCAGGCCGAGCCGGTTGCGCGGGGCCTCCTCCGGGAAGGGATTCAGCACGGCGGGGACATCGGCCGTCACCTCGGCTCCGGGCTTCTGCCATTCCCCGCGTTTGAAGATCCGCGTGGAGCGCGGGGGATCCCGGCGCGCCATCGCCAGAGTGGTCACCCCGGCGGCCGGCCAATCCTTCCAGGCGTCGTCCCAGGCGCGGGCGGTGTCCGTGAGGCCGGGATCCTGGAAGAGAAACACGCGGAAGAGATCGCGGCGCTGCGGGGGCGACAGCGTCGCCTTGCCCTGCGCGATCCAGTCCCGCTGCCGTTGGTTCAATGGGTCCGCCCGCAGTTCCCCGGTGTCGCGGGTGATGCTGAGCCGCACGCGGCCCGGGACGTAGTTCGACAGCCTGTCGTCATTGGCTTGGAGTCCGTCCTTGGGCTTGGAATGGACGGTGATCAACAGCCGCGTGCCGCCCTCGAATCCGAAGGGTCCCGCCGCCTCGAAGACGGCGCGGCGTTCGTCGTTGCGGCGACCGCGGGTGAGCGCCGAGGACCAGCCGCCGTTGGTCAGCACGCCGTCGGTCATGGCGGCGGCCGGGAAACCCGCGACCTCGGAATCGGCCAGCGCCTTGCGGAAGGCCACCGGCCGGGCCGGCGGCGCATTGGTGTCGCCGGCGGGGCGGTTTTGAAGTTCGCGGAGCGGCGTCGCCTCGACGAAGAATTCGCCGATCAGGAAGTCGCCCTTGCCGTCCAGGCCCGGGCCGCCAAAGGGCAGATTGCCGTGATTGAGCAGTTCGAGCCGGAATCCGGTGTAGTTGGTCTCCGGCACGTCCACCCACACGCGCAGCACGCTGGTGCTGTAGATGTCGCCCCCGCCGAGCAGGGAGAAGTCCTCCTGCTTCTCAAACTTCATCGGCGTCGAGTGCCATTCCTGCGGATCGAGCACCTCCCACTGCGGGCCCGGTGCGGACAGCCCGTCGAGCCACGCTTCAAACCGTGCGGCGACCTCCGGATTCGAGAGCGCCTGCTCCTCGATCCGCCGGGCGTCGGACTCGATGGCGGCGCGCCGTTCGCGAAGCGCGTCGTCGGGCACCTCCAGGCGCGGTTCCACGTCCTGGTTCAGGAAGTCGTAGAACTGGTAATACTCCTTCTGCGAAATCGGGTCGTACTTGTGGTTGTGGCACTGGGCGCAGGCGATGGTGAGTCCCAGCCAGGTGCGGCCCACGGCGTCCACGCGGTCCACGATGCTTTCCACCCGGAACTTCTCGGGTTCGATACCGCCCTCCATGTTGATCATGGAATTGCGGAGGAATCCGGTGGCAATGCGCTGGTCGAGGGTGGACTCCGGCAGCAGGTCGCCCGCCAGTTGGTCGCGCGTGAACTCGTCGAAGGGTTGGTCGGCATTGAAGGCGCGGATCACCCAGTCCCGCCAGGGCCAGATGCTCCGGGTTCGGTCCTTCTCGAAGCCGTTGGAGTCCGCATAGCGCGCGGCATCCAGCCAGTGGCGCGCCCATTTCTCGCCGTGGTGCGGGGAGTCCAGCAGGCGTTCCACCGCACGCCGGTGGGCGTCCGGGGCGGTGTCGGCGAGGAAAGCGTCCGCGTCTTCCTCCGACGGCGGCAGTCCGGTGAGATCGAGCGAGACGCGCCGCAGAAATGTCGCCCGGTCGGCCTCCGGTGACAGCGGGATCTGCCGGGCCTGCAGGGTCGCGAGGACGAAATGATCAATCGGATTCCGCAGCGGAAATTCCGGGCCTTCCCGGACGACCGCGGGCACGGGCGGGCGCTGCACGGGTTGGAAGGCCCAATGCGCGCGCGGATCGCGTCCGGCCGCGGCCTCGGCGGTATCCGCGGGCCACGCGGCGCCGGACTGGATCCAGTCCCGCAGGCGGCCGATCTCGTCCTCGGTCAGCGGATCGCCCTTCTTCGGCATCCGGGCCACTTCGGCATGCCGGCCCGAAACCGCCTGGATCAGCGTCGAGGATTCGGGCTGACCGGGTTGGAGCAGTGGACCGTGGTCGCCGCCGGCCAGGGCGGCCTCGCGGCGGTCGAGGCGGAGTCCGGACTCCTGCTTTCGTTCGCCGTGGCAGGAGTAGCACCGCCCGGACAGCAGGGGCCGGATGTCGCGCTCGAAGTCAGGCGTCCCGGCGGCGCTGAGAGGGCAGGCTGCCAGCACTGCCACCAGCACTGCGAGACCCCCCTTTCGTGGAAGCTGAATGCAGCGATCGGACATTGCTCTAAGAGGACATCAATCCGACGCCGCCCGCCAGCTTCCATTCGGCGGAACCTGCGGTTCGGAGGGAAAAATTGGACACGGATTTCACGGATCCTCACGGAGAAGAAAGGACGCCCCCTCGGTATTCATCCGTGTCTCCTTTTCAGCCGGCGTGAATTCAAAGCGCCCTCGGGCCGGCGCAGTTCAAAGAACTGAGCCGTATCCATGTCAGTTTAAAAGGGGAGCGCACGCGCCTCGCGTGCTGGCCGGGGGAAGATGGAACTGCAGATCGGACGCATCGCTTCGCGACAAGCCCTCGCCCCGGCCGCAGCGCGTCGCGCCAAACTAAACGGTGACCACTCCACACGCCCTTGGCGGACGGCGAGGGCGCCGTCCGCAGCACGCGAGGCGCGTGCGCTCCCCAGCAAAATCAACTGCATCGCTACGGCTGAGAGGCGTCGCAGCCCTCACTTCACGTCCACCTTCCTGCTTTCCCGGGAAGGGGGTTCCTTCGTAGCTTCTGCGTGTGGACCTCACGGTGGAGATGTTTGCGCCCGAGATCGCGTTGGCGCAACGCAACTACGAGCGGTACGTCGTCTGTCTCGACCAGGTTCCCGAGGAGTGTGCGGAGTCCCTGCAGTCCCTCATGGCGAAGGCCATCAACGTCTATAACGGCCGCGCGCCCGGCATGCGCCACGGCATCGCGCTCAACCGGGTCCTGACCATCATCCTCAGCCAGACCGAAGGGCCGCGTCCGCTGTGCGGCATCTACTTCAACCTGCATTCCCCCTACTCCAAGAAGCCGGCCCTTCCGGCGGCGGCGCAAAACGCCTGATGCCGATGCGCATCCTCCACGTGCATGTCCGGGTGAAGGCGGAGGCGGTGGACGCCTTCATCGAGGCCACGCGGGCCAATGCCGCGGCCTCGCGGCAGGAGCCGGGTGTGGCTCGCTTCGATGTCGTGCAGCAGGCAGACGATCCCACGCGATTTGTGCTGGTGGAGGTGTATCGCGATGCCGAGGGGCATGCGCAGCACAGGACAACCGCCCATTACGCGGCCTGGCGGGATGCCGTCGCACCTCTCATGGCCGAACCGCGAACCAGCGCCGTGTTCACGGCCGTCTCGCCGGAGCCGTCCGGTTGGTAACGCCGGGCACGTCGCCGCCCCTGCGCCTCACGGTCTCCCATGGCCCGGAACGACCGAACCCCTCCGGGACCATCGAACAGTGGCCGGCCGTCGTGGTGGACGCTTTGGGATCGGTGGCGTCCTCGGGGTTGGCGACTGCTGCCGGTGATTGCCGGAGTGGCCGTTCTGGCGTTGTTCCTGCCCGGGCTTCGTTTGGCGGCGGTGGAAGGGTGGACGGTTGTGAACACGCTGGCCGTTCTGGCGACGGGGCTCTGGGCGCTCGCGCATCCGCGGCGCTCGCTGCGGGAGTACGGCATGATCGCCCGCTGGGCCTTCTGGCCGGCGCTGCTGGGCACGCTGCTGCTGCGCTCCACGCTGGAACCCTTCCTCGCCGAGATGACCGGACAGTGGCTTCCCTCTTCGATCTTTTACGCAGTGTCCCTGGTCCTCTTCCTTCCGCTGCTCTTCGTCGTCTGCCTGATCTGGACTCTGCCGGGAGCGGCGCTCGGTGCGTTTCTGGCACGGCGGGATCCGGAGCCCGGCGCCGCCACGCGCCGTGCGATCCGCTGGTGGTGGCTGTGGACTGCGATCGTGGCGATCCTGTGGTCCGCGGCAGTTCACTGGAAGGTGCCCGAGGAATGGATCCGCGGTGCGGTGGCCGGCATTCCCGCCGGGGTGGTGCTGCTGGAACTCTGGATGCGCCGGGCCGGCGGCGCGGATCCGGCGGTGTGGCTCGAGGAACGGCTGATTCGCTGGTTTGTCTGGCGCCGTCCTTCGGGACGCTTCTCGGATTTTCGGGGTGAGGCGCTGGCGCTGGCCGGTTTCTTCATCGCCTGGGTCGCGGCCTCGTTGAAACTCCTGCTCCCATTGCAGGCTTCGGCCCTCCTGCACGGCATCCAGATTCTCAACGCCGTTTCGCCCGGACGCGTTCAGATCGCCTTGCCCACCGTGCTGCCGTGGCAGACTGCGGAGAACGCGCAGACCGGAACCGGGCCCGCTCTCGTCCGGTGGCTGCCCAACCGGGGATTCGACCGTGTCGTGCTCCTGGAATGGGACATCCCGACGCGTCACGCGGCGACCACCACCAATTCCGAAGCCGGGGTCCATGCGGCCCTGATTCGGACGCTGTCCGGTCTCGGTCCCCGGCGTATCGGACTGCCGTGGATGGACCGGGAATCGCTGCCGACGGCGGCCGTCGTCTCCGATCCGGATTTGCCGCCTCCCGACGCCGCGGAACGTGATCGCAATCAGGGGCATCTCACGGACCTGGCTTCGGCCATGCAGGCGGCCGGAAACGTGATCCTGCTGAAGCCTTCGCGAGGTGGCTTCGGGTTGGATGCCGGGATCCAATCGCGTCCGACGCCGCCGGAGTCGGCGGATTCTCCGCTGCGTTCCTCCGCGGCCGGGCTTGGAGCATTGCGATGGTCGCCCATGCAGATCGCGGCGCTGCCCGCCCTGGCGTTGCGCTGGCGCGACGGCGAGGCGCCGCCGGCCGCGGTCCTCCTGGCGGGCGCGATCCGCTCCTCGACCCATGAGGTATCCACGCCGGCGGGCCCGCGGCACCTCCGGATTTTGGATCGCGAGTATCCGGTGCTCGATTTGTCTTCCGGACGTCTGCTGCTCGATTTCATCACACCAGCGCGCGGACGGGAATTCCTCCGGGTGCCGTACACCGCCGTCCTGAACCGCGAACCGCTGTTCGATCCCTCGGCGGGCGAGCAGGGCGCCTGGCGTCCCGCCGCGGAGTTTTTCCGTGACCGCGTCGTCCTTCTCCAACCGCTCCGCGCGCAACTCCTGGCCAGCCCCGCCGGTTCGATTCCGCCCATGGAGATGCTCGCGCATGGGGTCCGGACCCTGCTCGGCGATTTCTTCGTGCATCCGGTGTCGCCGGTCCGGCAGGGCCTTTGGGCCCTGGCCTGCGCCTGGGTGGTCGGACGCCTGGCGCTGCGTCGGAATCCGATCAAGGCGGTGGGACGGCTGGCGGCCGTGGTCCTGGTGACCGCAGCCGCGTTTCTGGCGTTGCTCGCGCAAGGCACTTGGCTGGATCCGGTGTTTCCGTCCGCATCCGCCATCGGCGCCTTTCTGCTGGTGACCCAGCTGACCTTTCGGCTGGAGCAGCGGGGCAAGGAGCGGAACCGTTTCCTGCTGGACCGTTTCGTGGCGCCCGAGGTCGTGGACGAGTTACTCGCGCCGGCCGCGGCGCCGCTGGGAACCGGCGGCCAACGGGAGCGCGTGGCGGTGCTGTTTGCCGATGTGCGGGGGTTCACCCAGTTTGCCGAGTCACACAGCCCGGAGGAAGTGATGCGGGCGGTGAACGCCTATCTGCACGGCATGACCGAGGCGTTGCACCGGCATGGAGGCCTGCTCGACAAGTACACCGGGGATGGGTTGATGGCGCTCTTCCGACTGGACCGCGGAGCCTCCGTGGCATCGGCCGTCCGGGCGGCCCTCGGCATGCGGGACGCCGCGCTGGCGATGTCTGCGGACCGCGCCGCAGGCGGCAACCGGTCGCTTCAGGTGGGGATTTCCATCCACGTGGGCGAGGCGGTCGTCGGCCTGGTGGGGAATCCGCAGCGCCAGGTCAATTTCACCGCGCTGGGGCATACCGTCGTGGTCGCGGCGCGGTTGCAGACCCAGGCCGCCGGCGGCGAAGTGGTCGTGAGCCGCGAGGTGCACGATGCGGCGGGAGCCGAATTTGAGATGACTCCGAGGCCTCCGGTGCAGGTGAAGGGGATGACGGATCCGGTCGAGCCGTTCCTGGTGCGCGGCCTATCCGCACCGCCCGCCTACACGCCGTAGTACGTCTCGTACACGTGCGCCGCCTTCCGCCGCGCATCGTCCCAGGAAGGGGCCGATTCGATGAAGCGGTCGGGACTCAGGCTGCGCACGTAGTCGCCGGGCTGGGGATCGAAGAGAGATTCCACCAGCAGCTTGCCAATGCCGCCCGATCCGGAGATGCCGTGCGCGTTGCAGCCGCAGGCCATGACGAATCCGGGCACCCGCGAGCATTCGCCGATGAGGAATCGTCCGTCAGGGGTAAAGGTGGGCCATCCCTTGCCGACCCAGCTTTTCTCCGCGGGACGGGAGGTGGGAAACAGATCCGAGAAGCTGGACTCGAAGCCGTCCAGCACCGGCCAGTCGGTGACCACCGGTGGCGGTTCGTTGTCGGGGGAGAAGCTGCGCGGATCCTGGCTCAGCGAGCGCGGCTCCCATCCGCCCAGGAGCAGGCCACCGTCGCGCACGCGTCCGTAGAGGGTCAGTTCCGGCACGCGGAAGCAGGGCAGGTGCGGCGTCAGGCCATCCATCGGCACCGTGACGTAATACTCGTGGCGCACCGGGAAGATGGGCAGTTCGAGTCCGGCCATGCGGGCCACATGGTAGGCATTGGCGCCGGCCGCATTGACCAGGTAACGGCAGTCGGCGTTTCCGCGATTGGTGCGGATGCCGCTCACCCGGCCGTGCCGCAGTTCGATGTCCTCCAGCGCGGTGGCGGTGGCGAAGCGGACTCCGAGGCGCGTGGCGTTGTGCCGGTAGGATGCCGCGACGTGGCGCGGGGTCATGTAGCCGTCGCTCGGACACCACAGCACGGCGGTGGTGGAGGCGAAGTTCATCAGCGGCCAGCGGCGCTGCGCTGCGGTCCGGTCGAGGAACTCGGTTTCCAGCCCGGCGGCATCGGCCGCCGCCTTCATCCGCCGGAATTCCTCTGCGCGGCGCTCGCTGAGAGCGATGCGAAGGGATCCCACCTCGTGCCAGTCGGGCGTCACCTCCGACTGCTGAAGTTCCCGGAAGGTGGCCACCGAGTGCATGGCCAGCCGGGTGCGCTCGACGGAGTCGCGGACCTGTCCGCACAATCCCGCGCCCTGCGACGTGGTGACCGTGCCCACGTCGTCGCCGCGTTCCACCACGAGGACGTCGGTGTGGCCCGCCTTGGCGAGCGCATAGGCGCAGCCAACGCCTACCGCGCCACCGCCGACGATGATGATCTCGGAATTGGGGAGCATGAGGGAGGAGAGGGGAGGGTCTGGGGGCTAGGGTCTAGGGTCTGGGGTCTGGGGTC
>Ga0268299_1000521_pt1 | contig 115082 bp, 93 predicted proteins | sample NOBtaG_FD_193484 | JGI IMG/M metagenome (GOLD analysis project Ga0268299, IMG submission 193484) | Activated sludge microbial communities from bioreactor in Nijmegen, Gelderland, Netherland - NOB reactor | ecosystem: Engineered > Bioreactor > Aerobic > Activated sludge | place: Netherlands...
GTCAGCGCGCCGTGTGTTGCCCAGCCCGCGCCCTGGTCGAAGCGGCGGATGAGGGTGAGCAGCCGGTGCTCGGCGGCGTCGATGTGCGAGGCGACCTCGGCGATCTCGTCGGCGAGGTGATCGACGTCGGCGGGCGCGAGTTGCGGGGCGCGCTTCGCGAGCGCAGCGGCGTGCGTGCCGGGTGTCGGTTGCGGGATCATGCAAGCGTCTACCACCGCCGATTCGCGGGGGGCTCCGGCGGGTCGTGCGCGACGATCGCGGCGCGCGAGGGGCGAGGCGGCCCCGCGCGATGCGAGCGCCCTGGCGGGCTCCGTGCGCGCTGGGCGGGGGCTTCTCGACGGTTCGATCGGACGCGGCAGGTGGCCCTCGCGAAATCCGTCAAGGGCTACACGGGCAAAAGACCGCTGCTCACATCGAAAGACTGGTGCCGCGCAGCGGATGCGCGAACGCCCTGGCGCGCCCAGCCGAGCAACGGATCACGAGCACGGAGTCGAGCACGAACTCGTGTTTGCCGTTGCCCGACCGCGCCACGGGCCGCTCCCAGCGCGGCTTTGCGGCTCCTCGGCTCTGATCTCGGACCCACATGAATCCCCGAAGAGCACTTTGATTGAATCAAAGTGAGGCATTACCCGAGGATCACGTCTCCCAGTACCGGCACGTGCTCGGTGAGCACGGCGCGGAGGACGTCGGCGCACAGCCCGCGGGTCGCGAACGCCGCGACCAGGACGTTGGTGTCGAGGCAGACCCTCACGAGAGGGCGCGGAAGACGTCCTCGTCGGTGAGGTAGCCGCGCGCCGCCGCGAACGGCATCACCTCGCGTCGCGCCTCGTCGAACTGCATCACCGCGAGCTGGCGCTTCAGGGCGTCGTCAGGTGCGATCTTGCTGCGCGACCGTCCGGAGCGCTTCGCGACACTCGCGAGCTGTCGCTCGAGCGCGCGGTCGATGCGGATCGTCAGGGCGGACGTCCTCATGTAGGACAATGGCTGACATGCCCGTCGGTCACGTAAGCCGCGCTGGCTCGGACGCCGACGGCGCAAGCACGCCGTCCTCTCCATGGTGGGCGCGTGAATGCGTGCTGCTCGTCGTCCTCGTCGCCGGCATGCTCGCGAGCCTGCCGTTCCTGGTGCACGACTTCTGGGACCCGCGCCCCGACGCCGCGCGCTACCTGCTCGCGGCGCGCTCGCTCGCCGACGGCAGCGGCTACACCGTCATGGGCGAGCCCTTCCGGCTGCGGCCGCCGGGGTTCAGCGCACTGCTCGCGCCGCTGGTCGCGTGGGGCGGCTTCGACTTCCTCGCGCTGAACGGCTTCGTGAGCCTGTTCGGCGTCCTCGCGGTGGCGATGCTCTACCTGCTGCTCGTGCCGCGAACCGGGGCCATCGTCGCGTTCGCGGTGGCGGCGCTGGTGTGGCTCAACCCGCAGCTGCAGGAGCTGTCGAACCAGGTGATGTCCGACGTGCCCGCGCTCGCGCTGGCGCTGCTCTTTCTCGTCCTGCTGCGACGTGCGAACGCGCGGCCGTCGCTGCGGCGCGACCTGCCGCTCGTGCTGGTGCTCGCCGCGGCGGTCTATGTCCGCTCGGCGAATCTGCTGCTGGTGCCGGCGTTCGTGCTCGACCGCGCGTGCGTGCTCTGGCCCGCGCTCGCGCCGGCGTCCCGCGCATCCTTCGCGGAAGCGCTGGCGGCCTCCGGCCGGCGCGCGGCGTACGTGCGCAACCGGATCCTGCTGCCGCTCGCCGTGCTGCTCGTCCTCTACCTGCCGTGGCTGACGACGCCGTCCTTCACCTCGCAGTACGACTCACCCGACCTGCACTCGTACGCGACGGCCTTCCTGAACGCCGACCCGAACGACCCGGACGCACCCGCGCTCGGCGCCGCGGGCTGGCGCGCGCGCGTCGCGGAGAACGCCGGCGCCTACGCCGCGATGTTCGCCTCGGCGATGACGTCGCGCCGCGCGACGCCGCTCGCCCCGGTTGCTGGCGCGCTCGGGATTGCGGCGCTGGTCTTGGTGCTGGTGCGGCGGCGCGAGGCTCCGGAGTGGTTTGCGCTCGGGACCGCGCTGTTGCTCGTCGCTTACTATGTCGCGGCGCTGCGGCTGCTGCTGCCGGTGTACGTGCTCGCCGCGGCCGCGCTGGCCGACACGGCGCTGTGGCTCCTCGGGAGGGTCGTCGCCCGGCGCAGCGCGGAGCTCGTCGTCGCGGCGCTGGTGCTCTTCACGCTGCTGCTCGTACCGTCCGGATCGGATCCGACGCTGGCGCGCGCGGAGAGCGACAGCATGCGCGCGGCCGCGGCACACCTCGCATCGACGGTTCCCGCGAGCAGCGCGATCGGCGGCGACGTCGGCGCGGTCTACGCGCTGCTCCTCGACCGTCCCGTCTACAGCTTGCGCCCGCTCACGCGGCGCGGGCAGGAGGCGGCGCTGCTGCGCCTGCTCGACGAGCGCGGCGTCGTCGCGGTCGTGGGAAGCAGCGTGGGTCCGTTCGCGCCGGTCGTCGAGCAGCTCCGCGCGGATGGGTGGAGCGTCGTCGCGTTTCCGCACCACGTGGTGGTGCAGCGGCCCCCGCGCGCGTAGCCGGTATCCTCAACGGCCTCGCTTCCTCCGAGGCGCACTCGAGAAGTCTGCCCGCTCCCACTCCGCGAGCCATTCCCGCTCTTCCGGTGATCCCTGCAAGTGATTCGCATAACGCTCGGTCGCATCCGCCACACGCATGCGCAGCACCTCGCGCTCGAGGATCGAGCGCACGAATGCGGAGAGACCGAGATTTGCAGGTTTAGCCCGGGTCAGCTCCTGGAGTAGCTGTCCTTCGACCTTGATGGTGGTCGAGCCCACGCAGGATAGGTAGCTCGCACGCTATCCCGTGGGAACGCTTTGCGCTGACTCGGGAGGCGCCGAGATGGCCGCCGCTCGCGCCGGTGGAATCCCCGCGGGCGGCGCGCTGCGGAGGAACGTGAGCGGGTTGCTCAGCACCTTCGCCGTGCCGTCGGCCGCGTACACCTCGACGCGCACCACCGTCGGACGCTGCGCATCGAGCGCGACCTCGTGCGTCTGCCGGAAAGTCGCGCCGTCGGCCACCCAGCGCGCGACCTCCGCACCCGACGCGAGCAGGCGCACGGAGTCGCCGGCAGTGAGGCCGTCGATGCGCACCGTGACCGCCTCGCTCGCGACCGACGGATCGCGCACGACGATCTGCCCCATGCGCGCGCCGCGCGACGTCGTCAGGTCGAGCGTGCCGTCGAACAGCACGATGTCGCCGAAGAACACGCGACCGGCGCGCAGCCCCGCGATCAGATCCTCCTTCGACGGCGAGCGCGCGTAGATCCAGCTCACGAAGTTGTTCTGGTCGGTGCGCCAGCGCTGGCTCGGGCCGCCGTGCGAGTCGCTGACGCCGGTGCCGACGAGGAAGAGCTCGTGCTGCGCGAGCTGGTCCCACACCCAGAGGTGTGCCTCGAGCGGGTGGCCGCCGCGGTCGCGGTAGCCGACCTCGAGGATGTCGGCGCCGTAGACGCGCTCTGCGACGAGCTGCTCGAGCACCTCTTCGCGCGTCGCGCGCCGCTCCTTGCCCTCCATCATCGTGCCGAACATGTGATTGAACGACACGAGCCCGCCGCGTCCGTGGATCTCCTCGACCACGCGCCGCGTGACGCGCTCGCGGTACGCGGCCGGCGTCTCGTCGGCCGGACGCTCCTTCTCGAGGGCCGCGTAGTCGACCAGGCGGGTGTCGACGCTGAACTCGTTCAGGTGGTGCCCGACCCAGGACGCCTCCACACCCTGGAGCTGGTGGAGCTTCGGGTACTCGCGCCCGACGGCCTCGATCAGCTTCTTCTGGCGGTCGAAGACCGGCTCGCCCGACAGCTCCTGCTCGATGCGCAGGTCGTCGAAGCGCACCGTGGCGCGCGCGCCGCGCCGGGTCTCGACGCCGACGACGATCGTGCCGAGCGCATTGTCCTCGCCGTGGATGAACGGGAAGCCGCGCACGGCGTCGCGGCTCACCGGCAGCGCGAGGTCGTTCCACTCGCCCGCCTTGAACGGCACGGGGACGACGAAGACGGTGCCGTCGCGGTAGGGCTGCGCGACGCTCGCGTCGAGCACGTAGCGCAGCCGGTACGCCTCGAACGGCAGCCCCTCGCGCGGCGGGTGCTCGGACATGACGATCTCGATCACCGGTCGCGCGTCGGCCGACACCTGCTCGGGGAAGACCGAGAGGAGGAGCGTCACCTCGGCGGCGAGCGGACGCTTCAGCAGGCTCCGGTCGGCCGTGATCGCGAAGCGGTAGCCGGCGAGCTCCTCACCGGGGGCGGTCGCCGTCAAGCGCAGGCTCGCGGCGCCCTCGCGCGGGTCGTCGGAAGGAAAGCTCGCCTCGCCCGGCGCGACCGGCGCGATCTCGAGCGGCACGAGCGCCTTCTGGAGCGCGTTCTTCTTCTTGCGCCGCGCCATCACGCGGCCGTCGCTCGGCATCGGCTCGGTCATGTCCTCGAAGCCGAAGGACGAGACGTGGCCGTACGACGTGATGCGGAAGTCGTGGTCGCTCCACCAGATGACGTCGGCGCCGACGTCGGTCGCCTCGTGGCTGTGCGAGTCGATGCTGCCGACGCCCTCGCTGAACGAGCCGTGCACGTGGAGCTGCACCGAGAAGGCGCGCTCGCCGGACGGTGCCGCGGTCGTGCTCGCGTCCGCGACGCTCGGGGCCGGCGCGGCGGCCGCGGTCGCCGTCGTCGCGGAGGGAGCACGGGACGGAGCGGGCGGCCCGTCGTCGCTGCACGCGCTCGCGAGCACCGCGGCGGCGGTGAGCACGAGCAGCGCGGTCGCGCGCGGCAGGGTCAAGACCCTCCGGAGGCTGCCCGCTGCGCCCGGGGACGCGGGCTCCCGGCCGCGGTGCTGCCGTCCTCGAGCGTGCCCATCTGCTTGCGCTCGCCGCTCCAGCGGATGTCGGGCGCCAGCACCGCGCGCCGCTCGGCGATCCGCTCGCGGTGCGGCAGGAGATCGGCGAGCACGTCGGCGAGCTCGGTCTCCATGTCGCGCGTCGGCTGGTAGCCGAGCGCCAGCAGGTGCGCGTGGTCGGGCTTGTAGTGGTGGCGCTCGACCTCGGCGCGCGGGTTCTCGAGGTGGACGATGCGCGGATCGAGCCCGAGCGTGCGGCCGACGGCCTGCACCTTCGCGGCGAGCGTCGCGACGTCGTAGACGTCCTCGAACTGGTTGAAGACGCGGTACTCGCTCCTCGCCGGCGGGTTCTCGAGGGCTAGGGTCAAGCACTGGATCGAGTCGCGCAGCGGCAGGAAGCCGCGCGTCTGTCCGCCGGTGCCGTAGACCGTCAGCGGCTCGCCGATCACCGCCTGCGCGCAGTAGCGATTGAGCGCGGTGCCGAAGCACTGGTCGAAGTCGAGCCGGGTGCGGCAGCGCGGGTCGCCCGTGTCCATCGCCTCGACCCGCGTCCCGTACACGACGCCCTGCATGATGTCGGTCGAGCGCAGCCCCCAGACGCGGCAGGCGAAGGTGACGTTGGCGCTGTCGTGGACCTTGGAGAGGTGGTACCAGCTGTTTGCTTGACGCGGGAAGGGCAGGCGGTCCTTGCGCCCGCGGTACTCCACCTCGAAGAAACCCTCGGGGATGTCGAGGTTCGGCGTGCCGTACTCGCCCATCGTGCCGAGCTTCACCAGGTGGGCGTCGGGCGCGACGTCGCGCATCGCGAACAGCAGATTGAGCGTGCTCTCGACGTTGTTGCGCTGCGTGAAGACCGCGTGCGCGACGTCCATCATCGAGTACGGCGCCGACGGCATCTCGCCGAGGTGGACGATCGCTTCCGGCCGGAAGCTCGCGAGCAGCTCGTGCACCACCGGGTAGTCGCACAGGTCGCCGTCGCGGAAGACCAGCGGGCCGCTGAAGCGGGACTCGAAGTAGGCGGCGCGCTCGCCCCACGACCCGACCGGGATCGCGCTGATGCCGCCCATCTCCTCCACCCAGGCGCGACGGAGGAAGCGATCGATGCCGGCCACCTCGTGGCCACGGGCCGCGAGGTGCAAAGCGAGCGGCCACCCGAGGTAGCCGTCGATCCCGGCGATGACGATGCGCATGCCTCCTGCCCCCTCTCATCTTCGCGCAAAGCGCAGATACGGAGGCTTTTCGTCTAGCTGTCGAAAGCCCGCAAGCAAGCGCGAGCGGCTCGCCTGCAGCGGCGCGCGTCGCACCGGATCGCCCCGGCTCGCGTCGGTGTGCGATCCGTGGGCGCTTCCCATGTCCTGCAGCGCCCACGGATCGGCTCCTACATCAGTTGAGGCACTCCAGTGCTGCGACGCTGAACGTCGTCGAGACACTCGAATCACCGGATACGTCCTGGGAGTACGAGCCGCCGTTCAGGCGCAGGTTCGTGAACGCGTTGTTGTCGGAGTCGGACTCGGCTTTGACGTTGTAGCTGCTCGGCTGCCCCGAGGCGCAGTGGGCACATGTGTTGTCGTCGGAAGCTTTGAAGACGAACGACTCGCCGGGAATGATCGTGTTGCCGAGGACACATACCCTCGACAGGTCGTTGGCATTCGATCCGGACTCGAACTTGACCGAAGCAAAATTCACGACGGTCTGGACGATCGAATTGTGCGAGCTGTTCACGAACTGCAAAGGGTCCCGGGTCAGAGAGTTGTATCGATAGCGATTGTAGTCCGAGCCAGTGGAGTAGATGCCGGCTGCGCCTGCGGCGCAGTTGTCAGGTCCTCCCCCTTGCCGTTTCCGAAGATGGTATTGAAGGCGATGCGTGCCCCGTAGGTTCCGCTCGAGCTCGTGCCGTCCAAGTTGAAAAGGTAGATTCCTTCGCAGTTGTTGTCGGTGACGACATTGCCGAAGATGTCGTGCTGCGCGACGACTCCTGCGCGGCCGGCAACGTGGATCCCTTCGTCGCCGTTCGAGCGGATCAGAGATTCGCGAACGACCACGCGCTGAGTGTCCGGTGAGTCGCCGGTGTCGACGATGTCGATTCCGTACTGCATGTTGTTTCGGACCGTACTGCCAAAGATCTCGATGTCGTAGGAATCCGAAACACGGATGCCGCGCTCGAAGTTATTGGGCACGCAGCCGGCAATGAGGACGTCGTTGGCCTTGTCGATGCGGATGCCGTAGTAGCCGGCGACGTTTCCACCGATGATGTCGAATGAGTCGCAGTTTAGGGTCACGCCAGACACGACTGTGAGGCCATGCTTGTTCTTGTCCCCAGCTCCGGAGCAATCGAGCGCTGCGGTCATCGTGTAGTCGGAGACGACCCGGTCACCGCAGGCGCATGTCGTCACGCCTCCGCAATCGGCGGCGTGTGATGTGGGGATCGCCACGAGCAAGATCGCGTAGAGCGACGAGACGGTAAGGATAGTTAGCTTGAGCATCTGAACCCCCCTTGCTGCCCCCCTCAGGGGCGGCGCGGCGACGACGTGTCGCTGGCTGGAGGTTCGGAGGTCGATACTCGGTGCTTTCGAGATCTCGTAAAAAAAAATTCGTCACAGCATGGTCGAAGGCGCAAGCCGTCGGGCTGTGAAGGGCGGGTTCCCAACGGTGCGCTCAGACAGAAGCATGGGCTGCGCTCACGGCGCGTCGGTCGACCGCGGCGGTGCGTGCGCATCGTCGATCAGCTCGTAGAGGATCATCTCGCCAGCCCGCGCGACGATACGCCGTGGCAACGAGTCCTGCGGTATCGACGCGAGCCACGCGGAGCTGGTCGCGGTGAGGACGAACCGAACGTGGCGGTCGCGGACGTAGGCCACCGCCTCCTCTGGCCTGAGCGCACCCGAGACGAGTCGGTCGTACGCACGCCACTCTCGGCGCGCCTCGTCCGCGGTCATCCCGGAGTGAAGCGACGTCTGCGAGGGAGTGCGAAAGACGACCAGCGCAGCCTTTGCCGACAGGCTCGGGATCAGGCTGTTCACCTCCGGCTCGCCCAGGACGACGGCAGCGGTCGGGATGACCTCGTCGAGTGCGCGTGCGATCGCGAAGAGATCCGCGAAGGCAAAGCGGGGTCGGCTACGGTCGGACTTGACGCGTGCGTCGAGACGCTCATGCCAGTCGGTCGGGGCGCGCAATGACGCCAGGCGGAACGCGCGCGGGTTCGACGCGGCGAACGCTACCATCGACGACAGCACGACGAGCGCGAGAAGCGGCCCGAACGGCTCGACGCGCCTCATGACTCCCTCGAGCCGGCCGTTTGCTGCCGCGGTCCGCGTGATAGCGAGCTGCAGGGCGAACGTCAGCCCGATTCCAAACGGCACCGCGGCGAGGATTCGCCAGAGGTGAAACGGCGTCAGGAGCGCGCCGAGGAGCCAGCCCGTGTAGGGGACGATTGCCAGCCCGGCGATCCCGCCGGCGGCGGCGACGTAGCGCGCGACGCGCTGCCGCTGCGCGCGCAGCAAGGCGAGCGCAAGTACCAGTGCGCCGACGCCACGCGCGATCGGCGGCGCGGAGGACACCCCGATTCCGTAGAAGCTCGTCCCCGCGACGATGTCGACGCGGCGGCCGCGCGCACCCCCGACCGCGTTAGCCTGAACCGCATCTTCGATCGCGAAGTATCCGGGGTGCCGGGTCGTGGCCGGGATGAAGCGGACCGACGCGGCGGCTGCGGTGATCGGGAGCACCACGGCCAGAGCCGCGAGTGCGGCGCGGTTGCGGATCGAGAGCAGCTCGAGGCCACAGTAGGCAGCGACGATGAGAAAGGCGATGCCGAGTGCCGTCGGATGGACGAACGCGATGCCGAGCCATCCGAGCGCCAGCGCGCTCCGCGCACGCGTACGGCGCCCGTTGAGGACGTCGGTCACGAGCCGCACGGCGACCGGGGTGAACACGAAGAGCGCCAGGAACTTGTCCTCGATGAGGCGCTGGAAGAACTGCCGGCCCGGCTGGTCGCGCGACAGCAGCAGGAGAAGCGTCGCGATCTGGAGAGCGGTGCTGATCACCGCGGCTCGTCTCGAGAGGCCGAGCGTGCGTGCCAGGTCGTACACGGCCAGAACCGCGAACGGCGCCAGTAGCGGACCGAGGTACACCGTCGTGAGCTGCAGACCGTGCACGTCCGCGAGCGTTCCGATGACCCCTTCGCACAGCGGCCAGAATCCGAGCCAGTCGCGGGGTGAGATGATCTGCTCCCCGCCGAAGATCATCCCCCGGAAGCTCAGCGTCGGCGTCTGCTGAAACCACGTCATGCGTGCGACGTACGTCATGTCGTCAGCGCCCATCACGGGAGCGAAGCAGAGGCGCGCCGTGATCAGCACGACGGCGAGCAGGACCAGGCCGTCGAGCAGGCGCGGCCAGTCGAGGGCCCGGCGGGGAGCCGCCGGCGTCTGGACGTCCCGCGCCAGCAGGGCGAGTCCGATCGCGCCGGCGGCGAGGAGCCCGAGGTGGACCACCAGCGCCGGCAGCTTCAGCAGGCTGCCGACGAAGCCGAGAGCGCCGGTGAGCGCAGCAGAGAACAGCAATGCCGTGGGAGCGCCGGTCGCGATCGAGGTGCTCTCGCTGCGGCGGAGCAGGGCGTGCAGGCAGTAGCCCGGCACGCAGAACAGCAAAACCCCGAACGTGCTGCGTAAGCCCGTGAAGTCGCCCAGCAGAGGCTGCCACGGGAGGAGCCAGGCGGCAGCCCACACCAGCACGGCCGCCGTCATCCTGGTCCGCGTGCTCACCACGGGTACGGCGTTCGTTCCCACATGGATGCGATGTACCCGTTGCCGCGATGCGGTTCGAGGCTCGGGCGGGCTCCGCACGCAGGACGCTGGGGAGCACGCCGTTGCCGCCTCCGCCACCCGTCGTGTACGAGGTCTCCCATGGATGCGCGCAGGGTCCAGGAGGCGCGAGCTCGATCCACGAGGCGGCCGGCGTGAGCGGGATCGAGCGAGCGTTCCGGATCGGTGGCGAGCCGTGGACGGGGGAACGCTCATTCGCCCCGCTTCAGGCCCTTCTCCAGTCGTCGCGCGAGCTGCTGGCGCCGATGCGAGAGTCTGACGTCGTCGACGTCTACCTGAGTCCGGTACTCTGGGTCCTCCTGCTCGCGGTGCTGCTTCTCGAGTACCTACGCCCGGCGCGGCCGGGCCAGAAGGTGTTCTCGAGCGGATTTTTCCAGGATGGGGTCTGGTTCGTGCTCAGCGTGGCGTTCCGGATCACCCTGCTTGCGGCATACGTGGCTCTGCTCCGTACCCTCTACGACCGCCACTTGAGCTTCCTGAACTTGCACGGCGTGGACGCGCTGCCGGTCTGGGGGAGAGTCCTGCTTGCGATCCTGGTGGTCGACTTCCTCGGCTGGTTTCATCACCTGGTGCGTCACAAGATCGGGACGCTGTGGCATTTCCACACGATCCATCACGCGCAGCGCGAGATGAACCTGTTCACCGACGTTCGCGTCCACCCGCTCGATCGCGTCGCGAGCCAGACGATCCAGTTCGTCCCTCTGTTCATGGTCGATGCGTCGTTCCCCGTCGTCACTGGGTGGGTTCTCTTCCACCAGGTGTGGACCAAGCTCTGCCATGCCAACGTGCGCCTCACGTGCGGTCCGCTGCGCTACGTGCTGGTCACACCGCAGTCGCATCGCATCCATCACTCCTTCGCGGCAGGACACCGCGACCGCAACTTCGGGGTCGTGTTCAGCATCTGGGATCGAGCCTTCGGCACGCACTACGAGGCCGGAGACGAGTATCCGGAGTGCGGTGTCGACGACGCGAGCTTCCCGATGGAGGCCGGTCGTAGTCCGTCGGCGCTGCTGCAATCGACGTGGGCGCAGCTCGTGTACCCGTTCCGTCAGATCGGGCGTTCGTTCGCGTCCAGCCGGTAGATCTCGACCGCGCCGACGCGCGCGATTCGCGTGCGTGGCAGCACGTCCTCCGGGATCCGGTCGAGCCACGTCTCGTCGACTCGCGCCAGTACCAGCGTGACCCGCTCGGCAGCGAGCACCCGTGCCGCCGCGGCGGGGCTCGCCGTGCCGTCGACGACCCGGCTGTGATCCCTCCAGCGTCTGCGTACCTCGTCCGGGGTAATGCCGGCGTGGAGCGTCGTCTGCATCGGCGAGCGGAACGTCAGCAGGGAAGCGTTCGGCGCGAGGCTCGGGATCAGGTCGTTGAGGCTGCGATTCGCGAGTACGATCGCGCCGTCGCCCACCGCCGTGCGCAGCGCGCGGCCGAGCTCCGCGACCTCGCCGTACGGAAGCTCGAGGTCGGGCGCGACGGCGAGCGTGTGCTGCCAGCCGTGCGGGAGATGCAGCGCGGTCAGGCGCGTCGCGGGCCGCTCGCCCATGCGGATCACCATCGCCGAGAGGAGGAGGGCCCCACCGACCACGGCCGTGCGGCCGGCGACCGGTGTACGCCAGCGTTGCATGACCGGGAGGTCGCGCACGTAGCCGAGGACGAACGCGGTGCCGATCCCGTACGGCACCAGCGAGAGGATGCGCCAGAGGTGAAACGGTGTCACCAGCCGGCCGAGAATCCAGCCGGTGTAGGGAACCACCGCCGAGCCAACGACCGTCAGGGCGGCGAGCACGTACCGCGCGTCGCGCTGCCGGCGTGCACGCACGAGGGCGAGGAGCAGCACCGCGCCACCGATGGCACGCGTGGTGGCACCGGCCGAGCCGGGTCCGATGCCGTAGAAGGGCGTGCCACGGATCTGACTCAAGCGCCGCTTTCGCCCGGCCGTGATCTCCTTCTCCTCGCGTGCCGTTTCGACGTCGAAGAAGACGTGCTGATGATAGCCGTGCGGAACGAAGCGCACGAGCGCCGCGACGGCCGTCAACGGAACGACGACGGCGAGGACGACGAGCGCCTCGCGTCGCCTGGCGAGCAACAGCTCGAGCATGCAGAAGGCGCCGAGGACGAGAGCGACCATTCCGAGGCTGGTCGGGTGGCTGAACGTAAGCGCGAGCCATGCCAGCGCGACGCGCGCGAGCTTCGCTCGCGTCGGTCGATCGAGGTACGTGAGCACGAGCTGCGTGACGATGGGTGCCAGGACGAAGAAGGCAAAGAACTTGTCTTCGGTGACACGATTGAAGAAGAGCACACCGGGCTGGTCACGTGCGCTTGCGAGCAGCAGTCCACCGACCTGTCCCAGCGCGGCGGTGACCGCGAGCCGGCGCGTGGCTCCCAGGCTGCGAGCGAGGTTGTGTACTGCCAGGCAGGCAACGGCGCCCAGGACTGCACCGAGGTAGTTGGTCGTCAGCTCGAGCGGATCGATGGCGGAGATCGTCGACAGAAGGGCTACCACCAGTGGCCAGAACGCGAGCCAGTAGCGTGGCGCGATGACATTCTCGCCCCCGAACGCGATGCCCTGGAACCCGAGATGCTCGCGCTGCTGAAAGGCGGCGATGCGGGCGACGTGGGTGAGATCGTCCGAGCTCAATCCCGGAGCGAGGCAGAGGCGGGCTGCGAGCGCAACCGCGAATACGAGCAGCGCCCCGTCGATGAGACGATCGCCGTCGCGGAGGCGCGGCATCGGGTGCTTGGCATGCAGGCCGCCTCGCAGGACGAGCGCGACGATGCCCACGGCCCCAAACGACAGCAGACCGATCGGCACGACGGCTGTCGGGAGCCACAGCACGCTACCGGCGAAGCCGAGAAGACCCGTCAAGCCGACGGATAGACAGAGAGCCGCCGGAATCCGCACCAGCGGATCGAGGGCGCGCTCGTCGTCGAGCAAGGCATGCAGGCAGAAGCCCGGGACGCCGAAAAGCAGCATCGCGAAGCCGGCGCGCCACCACGGCCAAGCTCCGAGCAAACCCTGCCACGGGAGCACCGCGAACAGCAGGACCCAGAGGGAAGCAGCGGCAACGGCCAGGAGCGCCCGTCGTGGTCGCATCGCGCAGCTCGCTACGCCTTGCGGCGCGCGAAGGCCAGCATCGGTAGGCACATCAAGCAGAGAGCGAGCAGCAGGGCGTAGAAGGCGACGTAGAGCACCGAGCCGACCGCGGCGGCCTCGGTCGGCTCGACGCCGAGCATCGACAGCGCGATCGCCCACCAGGCGGCGGTCGTGCCGATGCCGGCGATTCCTTGGAGGGGCAGCATGCGCAGCAAGATGTAGATCACGAAGCAGACGATCGCCGACGCGTAGCCGAGCGCGACCTGCGCGCCGGCGAGCAGCGCGTGCAGCGCCGCGAGCGACAGGAGCTGCGTCGCCACCGTCAGAACGACGACGCCCGCTGCCTTTCGCCCCTCCGGCAGGAGGCTCAGCGACTCCGCGAGCAGCGCGGTGCCGGTGCCGACGATGCCCCAAGCGCCGTGCCTGCTACGCCGTGCGGCTGCCCAGGCGTGCAGCGACGGGGCGAGCCGCCCCCGGCTCGCGACGTGAAGCACCGCGACCGCAAGCAGCGCGACGCAGAGACCGCTCGCCGCGGCGACGATGCCGTCGCCGGATGCTACGGGCGCCGTGCCGCCGAGGACGACGCCGAGGAAGAGGCAGAGCAGCACGACGAGGTCGAGGAAGCGCCCGGCGAAGAGCGCTACCAGTCCGAGGTGCAGCGGAACCTTCAGGGCGCGCCGCATCACCCAGGCGGATGCCGCCTCGCCGAGGCCCGTGGGGACCGTCGCCGAGACCACGTTGTAGATCTGGTTGAACGCGTAGGCGTCGGTGAACCCCAGTCGCCTTCCTACCAGGAGCTGGAGACGAACGGCGCGGGTCGCCCCGGCCAGGGCGAGCCAAGCGACCGCCCAGAGGAGGGCCGTGGCGGGCATCGCCCGTAAGCGAGCCACGATCTCCGCGGCGCTGGTCTCACGCGCGATGACGGACGTGAAGATCAGCGTCACGAGCACGGCGACGAGCCACTGGCGGGCTCGGCGCGAGCGTCGCCCGGCTCGGATCGCCGCCCCACCCGTCGCGGTGTCGGGCTCGTCGGTCATCGGGCCGGTCGTGGACGGTGGCGGAGGTGGTGCTTCCGGTTCTGCAGCCGACGCCTCTCGTGTATCGGAGTCACCGATGCGCGGATCCAGGCAAGGGCGGGGGTGGCTGCGCGGAGCCAGTGGCACCCTCGTGCTGGCCGCCCTGCTGCTGACCTTCGCCGCGCTGAAGCTGGTGCAGACGCCGCCCGCCGACTACTACGGCCCCGACGGGAGCACCTACTTCCACATCGCGCGCCACGTCGCGGAAGGAGACGGGCTGGTCACCAGCGTCTCGCTCTATCACCAGGGCATCAAGCATCTGCCGGCTCCGACGACGATTTACCCGTTGTGGCCGCTCACGCTCGGCTGGGCAGGCCACCTGATCGGTGTCGAGCGCGCGGCGCGGCTGCTCCCCGAGCTCCTCTACCTGATCGATCTCGCGCTCCTCTACGCGTTGGCGCGGCGCCTTGCGAGCGCCTGGGGTCGCCCCGAGGGCCGCCTCGTGCCGGCTCTGCCGCTCGACCTCGGCCACGTGGCGGTGCTGCTGCTCGGCTTGAACCCGATCTTCGTGCGCTACAGCTCGCTCCCGTACACAGAGCCGCTCGCGCTCGGCCTCACGTTCGGCTCGCTCCTGCTCCTCGATCGGCACGTGGTGAGGGGAGGGCTGCTGGCCGCCCTTTTGGCCGGCGCGTTCGCGGGGGCCGCCTACCTCGCACGGACCTCGATGATCGTGGTTCCCGTCGCGATCGTGGCGACGCTACTTCTCGTGCGCCCTCGCTCGGGTGGAAAGCTGCGAGCTGCAGCGAGCGCGGCACTCGGCGCCGCGGTGGTCGTACTGCCGTGGCTCCTCCACCTCGCGTCGTTCGTCGATCGCCTGCGCCCTATGATGCTCGTGGACGTGTTCACAGTGTACCGCGAGACGCCCGAGCTCGATCCGGTCGTCTGGATCGTGCCGATCAGAAGCCCCTACGACCTGTGGCGTTTCGTGAGCGACGGGCTGATCGCCGCGTTTCGCTGGAGCGGGCAATCCTACGCGAGCTCGTTCGGTGTCGTCGCCTACGCGGTGCCGTTCGCGGCCATCTCGGCGTTGGTGTCGCGACGCGTGCGGGCCGCATTGCGGGCCAACGACGACCGCGCCGTCGTCGTGGCCACCGCGCTTTGCGGGCTCGGCCTCGCGGCGATGGCCCACGCAGCCCACAGCGAGTCGGACTTCGCGCGACGCTGGGCATTCGATCACCGCCACGGTCTTCCGTACGTCTTGCTGATCGTGAGCGCGCTCGCCTGCCTGATGGGGTCGATGGGTGTCCGGAGCGGGGCACCGAACGGTCGAGCTTCGAGCTTCGCTGTGATCCGCGTCACCGTGCTCGCCGCGATCGTGCTGTCCATCGGATCGTCCGCTCGAGAGTCCTACCGGGAGTTCTTCCATCCGCGTGGCCGTAGTCCAACCGCGCCCAAGCTCGACCTTGCCGCACGGCTCGCCGACCACCCGGGGAGACCGGTCGTGATCGCGAGGCGTGCCCCGAAGTACGCCGTGATCTCGCGCGCCGCGTTCCACTGGATCGGCTGCAGCGATGACCCGGAGCAGGTGCGGCGCCTGTTCCGTCACGTCGGCGCAGACTACCTGCTGGTGCGGCGCGCGGATTGGCGTTGCGCGTTCATGCGCGGGCTCGCACCCGAGCTCGAGCTGGTCGAGAGCTTTCGTCGCGGGCGCCCCCCGATCGAGCTGTATCGCTGGCGCGCGGACCGGCAGGATCCTGCGCCGTCAGCGTAGCCACGTCGTGACGATCGCGCGCGCGAAGCCCCAGCCGTAGGTCAGCGTCATGCCCTTCTTGCTCTCGCCGCTCGTGCGCCGCGAGATGGTGATCGGCACCTCGATCACGCGCAGCCCGCGCTTCAGCGCCTCGATCAGCAGCTCGGAGGTGTGGAACTGTGATTGACGGAGCTGAAGCTTGCCGAGCTCGCTCACGCGGATCGCGCGAAAGGCGTTCGAGCAGTCGGTGATGTGCGTCAGCGTGAGCAGGCTGACCAGCCAGTTGAACACCACGACGCCCGCGGCGCGCACCTGGCTGTCCTTCTCGTAGGTGCCGAGCACGCGCGAGCCGTTCACCAGGTCCGCCGTGCCGTCGAGGATCGGCGCCACCAGCCGCGGGATCTCCTCGGGCGAGTGCTGGCCGTCGGCGTCGAGCGTGACGACGATCTCCGCGTCGTCCTCGAGCGCGATCTCGTAGCCCGCCTTCAGCGCCGCGCCGCCGCCGCGATTGACGGTGTAGCCGACGGCGGCGTGATTCATCCGCTCGACCACCTGCTGCGTCGCGTCGGTCGCGCCGTCGACCACGACCACCGGGCGAACCCGCAGTCCCAGCACCTCGTGCGGTACGCGCGCGAGCACCGCCTCGATGTTGTCGGCCTCGTTGTAGGCGGGGATCACGACGTAGATCGACGCGTCGTGCGTGCCGTGCTTCCGCCGGTAGTCCTGCTTCGCGAGCTGGCGCACCAGGCGGTCGAGCTCGGCCTCGAGGCGGCGGCTGCGGCCGAGCGCGAGGAAGGTCAGCAGGTACTGCGCCGCGACGAAGAAGATCAGCAGGCCGAGGATGCGCTGGCCGCCGCCCCGCTCGAACGAGAAGAAGGACAGAAGCGCGTCGGCGGCGTCGGGGAAGAGGCCGAGCGCGACCGTGCTCGCGGCGACCGCCGTGCCCAGCAGCCACTCGAGGTTTCGCAGGCGCTGCCAGCGGAAGCGCGCCACCCAGACCAGGACCAGGGCGGCGAGACCGACCAGCACGCCGAACAGGCGCAGCTCGAACATCATGGCCGTGCTGAGTGAACTGATCGCGGCGGCGCGGTCAAGCGTGCCGCGTCCGTACCGTCGTGCGTGCCGCGGTCCGCGCCGTGGCCGGCACGCGCGGCGCGGCCGGCGCTCTGCTATCCCGCGACCGGTGAGCGCCGACCGCCCGTCGTCCGCGATCGCGCTGCTGGCGGTCGTCGTGCTCGCGGCCGGGCTGCGCCTGGGCTCGGCCTTCACGCTCGGCGACGTCGGCGCGCTGCACGGCGACGAGGGCTACTACGTGCGCGGCGCCCGCTCGCTGGTCGCGGGCGACGGCTACCCCGGCGCGCTGCGGCCGCCGGGCTACTCGGCCTTCCTCGCGGGCGCGCTCGCGCTCGGCGATGGCAGCCTGCGCGCCGCGCGCACGGCGCAGATCGCGGTCGCTCTGGTCGGCGTCTGGGCGGTCTACGCGCTCGTCCGCCGGCGCTTCGGCGCGCGTGCGGCCGTGGTCTCGGCGCTGGCCTGCGCGCTGCACCCGACGCTCGTGTTCTACAGCCACGTCTTCTGGTCGGAGACGCTGGTGACGACGCTCCTGCTGCTCGCCTTCGTCTGCCTCGACCGCTTCGACCTCGGCGGTCGCGAGGCCTGGCTCGCCGGCGCCGGCCTCGCGCTCGGGGCGAGCGTGCTGGTGCGCGACATGCTGCTCTTCTTCGTGCCGATCGTCGTCGCCTGGGTGCTGCTCGCCGGCGCGACCCCGGCCGGCGGCGCCGGCGCGATCCGGGGGGCGCGGGAGCGCGGCGGCTGGCGCGCCGGCGTGCGCCGCGTGCTGCTGGTCGTGCTCCCCGTGCTCGCCTGTGTCCTGCCGTGGGCGGCGCGCAACCACGCCCTGCACGGACGCCCCTTCCTGCTCTCCACCAACTCCTGGTATCCGCTCGCCGTGGGCAATCTGCTGCCGCGCGACCGCGTGCTCGGCATGTCGGACGAGAACCGGCGCTTCGTGCGCGCCTACTACGACACGCGCGGCGGCGAGCTCGCGCGCTCGGAGTACGCGCGCCGGGTGGCGCTGCAGGCGATCGCCGAGCGCCAGCCGGGCTGGATCGCGCACAAGCTCGTGCGCAACACGTACTACCTCTTCTCGCCGGCGAGCCAGCTCCGGCGCTTCGTCAAGGAGGACTGGCTCGCACCCGGCTGGCGCGACGCCGGCAGGCGGCTCGCGAACGCCGAGGTCGCGTTCCACGTGCTGCTGACGGCCGCCGGCATCGCGGCGCTCTGGCTCGTCCCGGGCGGACGGACGAAGCTGCTCGTCGTCGCGCTGATCCTGTTCCACTGGGGCGTGTACGTGGTCGCGAATGCGACCAACCGCTTCCGCGTGCCGCTGCTGCCGTTCTTCGCTCTGTACACCGGACCGCTGCTGCTCGGCGCGTGGCGGTCCGCGCGCGCGGCGCGCCCGGCGCCCTGGCGGATCGCCGGCGCCGCCGCGTCGCTCGCGCCCTTCGCGGCGATCGTGGTGACGCCGCTCGTGCGTCGCCTGCTCCTCGTCCTCGCGGTGCTGGTGCCGCTCGGCGCCGCCGGGTGCCGTGGTACCCGCGAGACGCCGCGGCCGAACGTCGTCGTCGTCTCGATCGACACGCTGCGCGCCGACCACCTCGGCGCCTACGGCTACGAGCGGCCGACCTCGCCGAGCATCGACGCGCTCGCGGCTTCGGGCGTGCTCTTCGAGAACGCGCTGACCCCGTCGTCGTGGACTCTGCCCGCGCACGCGAGCCTGCTGAGCGGCGTGTCGCCGTACCGCCACGGCGCGGTCGCGGCGACGGCGCGGATCCGCGACGACGTGCCGCTGCTCGCCGAGCTGCTCGGCGCGCAGGGCTACCACACGGTGGCGTTCGTCAACGCGCCCTTCGTCGGCCGCGACTACGGCTTCGCGCGCGGCTTCGCACGCTTCGAGCAGCGCTTCGAGCAGCGCCGGCGCGACGTGGCCGAGCGTCACCGCCAGGTGCTCGACGCCGTGCCGGCGCTCGAGCCGCCGTTCTTCCTCTTCGTGCACTACATGGACGTGCACACGCCGTACCGGCCACCGAAGGAGTTCAACCGCTTCGCCCGCGACCGGCGCTCGAGCGCGGTCCTGAAGGACATCGGCGAGACCAGCGTCCTCGAGCTGCAGCGCGCGTCGCGCGAGGGACGCCTGCACGTCTCGCACGCCGACCGCGACCGTCTGATCGATCTCTACGACGGCGAGATCCTCGCGATGGACGCGAAGATCGGCGAGCTGGTCGCGGTGCTGCGGGCGCGCTTCCCCGACACGATCGTGGTCCTCACCTCGGATCACGGCGAGGAGTTCTTCGAGCACGGCGGCTTCGGGCACGGCGAGACGCTCTACGAGGAGGTGCTGCGCGTGCCGCTGATCGTCGCCGGACCCGGCGTCGCGTCCGGAGCGCGGATCGTCGAGCAGGTGTCGCTGCTCGACGTCGTGCCGACGGTCCTCGAGCGGCTCGCGATCCCGCCGGCGTCGGCGCTCGACGGCCGCTCGCTGCTGCCCTTCCTGCGCGCGGGGAGCACCGCCGCGGTCGGTGCGACGTCGGGGGACGCCGGCGCGACGCGCGACGCGCAGCCCGTGCTCGGCCTGCACACCGCGTCGCACGACGGTACGCTGTCGCTGCGCGGCGTGCGCTCGCCGTCGCGCAAGCTCGTGCACGACGACCATCGCGGCACGGTCGAGCTGTACGACCTCGCCTCGGATCCCGACGAGCGGCGGAACCTCGCGCCCGCGGCGCGCGACGAGCGTCTGGAGAGTGCGCTCGCGGCTCTCGGCTCCGCCGCACCGAGCAGCGCCGCTCCGTCGCCGGATCCGGCGACCGTCGAGGCGCTCAAGGCGCTCGGCTACCTCTAGCCGCGAGCGGTCTCGCGACCTCTCGCCCAGTCGAGCGAAGCCCGACCGGGGCCGACTCCCCGCGCTCGCTTTGCTCGGCCGCTCGGCTGCGCCTGCGCAGAGGGGCCGGTGCCGACGGCATCACTCCGGCGTTCGGTCGCGGGCGAAGCGCCGCAGCGCGACGTAGAACACCGGCGTCAAGAAGAGGCCGAGGATCGTCACGCCGAGCATGCCCCAGAAGACGGCCGTGCCGAGCGCGCGGCGCATCTCGGCGCCCGCACCCGCGGCACGCGCGAGCGGCACGACGCCGAGGATGAACGCGAGCGCCGTCATGAGGATCGGACGGAGACGCAGGCGCGCCGCCTCGACCGCGGCGCCGAAGCGGTCCATGCCCTCGTCCTCCTGCTGCTTCGCGAACTCGACGATGAGCACGGCGTTCTTCGCCGCGAGGCCGATCAGCACGACGAAGCCGATCTGCGTGATCAGGTTGTTGTCGATGCCGGCCAGCGCGATGCCGGCGAGCGCGAACGGCAGGCACATCGGCGCGATCAGGATGATCGCCAGCGGCAGGAGCCAGCTCTCGTACTCCGCCGAGTGGACGAGGAAGACGAACAGCACGCAGAGCGGGAAGATGAACAGCGCCGTGTTGCCGGCGAGCTTCGCTTGATACGCGATGTCGGTCCACTCGATCGCGAGGCCGTTCGGCAGCACCTGTGCCGCGAGCCGCTCGATCGCGGCGATCGCCGTCCCCTGGCTCTGGCCCGGTGCCGCGTCGCCGTTGATCTCGGCGGCGGGGTACATGTTGTAGCGCACGATGCGGTCGGGTCCGCTCCGCCACTGCACGTCGAGCACCGAGCCGAGCGGCACCATCTCGCCGGCGGTGTTGCGCGTCTTGAGCTGCATGATGTCGTCGGCCACGTCGCGGAACGAGCCCTCCGCCTGCGCGCGCACCTGGAAGGTGCGGCCGAAGCGGTTGAAGTCGTTCACGTACGCCGAGCCCAGGTAGACCTGCAGCGTGTCGAAGACGTTCGCGACCGGGACGTCGAGCTTGTTCGCCTTGACGCGGTCCACGTCGGCGTAGATCTGCGGCGTGGAGGCGCGAAACGGCGTGAAGACCGAGGTGAGCACCGGGTCCTGGTGCGCGGCGTCGACCAGCGCCGTGGTCGCCTCCTGCAGCGCGCCGATGCCGCGCCCGCCGCGGTCCTGCACCAGCACCTTGAAGCCGCCCGAGGTGCCGAGGCCGCGCACCGGCGGCGGCGCGATCACGAAGATGTCGGCGTCGGTGATCTCCGACAGCTCGTGCTGCAGCGTCGTGCGCATCTCGTCGGCGGTCGGGCCGTCGCTGCGCTCCTCGAACGGGTCCTGCACGACGAAGATCGCGCCCGCGTTGGCGCTGTTGGCGCGCGTGGCGCCGGAGAACCCGGCGAACGCGACGGCGTGGCGCACGCCGGGGGTCTTGCGGATCACCTCGCTCGCGTGTCGCACCACCTCGTCCGTGCGCTCGAGCGACGCGCCGTCGGGAAGCTGGATCGCGACGATCAGGTAGCCCGCGTCCTGCGGCGGGATGAAGCCGCTGGGGATGCGGAGGAAGCCGATCACCGTGAGCACCGCGAGCACGCCGTACACCGCGAAGCCGATCGCGCCGCGGTGCACGAGCCACTGCACCGCACGCGCGTAGGCCGCGGTCATGCGCTCGAAGCCTGCGTTGAAGGCGCGAAAGAAGCCCCCCAGCACGCGGTCCCAGAGGCGTCCGAACCAGTCCTTCGGCGCGTCGTGCGGCTTGAGCAGCAGCGCGCAGAGCGCCGGGCTGAGCGTCAGCGAGTTGAACGCCGAGAGCATCGTCGCGACCGCGATGGTGAGCGCGAACTGCCGGTAGAACTGCCCCGAGATGCCGCTGATGAACGCGGTCGGCACGAACACCGCCGAGAGGCCGAACGCGATCGCGATGACCGCACCGGTCACCTCGTCCATCGCCTTGCGCGCCGCGGCGCGTGGCGGCAGCCCGTCCGCCATGTGGCGCTCGACGTTCTCGACGACGACGATCGCGTCGTCGACCACGATGCCGATCGCGAGCACCAGCCCGAAGAGCGACAGCATGTTGAGCGAGAAGCCGAACACCGCCATCGCGGCGAAGGTGCCGATCAGCGACACCGGGATCGCGAGCAGCGGGATCAGGCTCGCGCGCCAGTTCTGCAGGAAGACGAGCACCACCACGACGACGAGCCCGATCGCCTCGTAGAGCGTGTGGATCACCGCGTCGACCGACTCGCGGATGAAGACGGTCGGGTTGTAGGCGATGTTGTACGTGATCCCCGGCGGGAAGCTCTGCTTCAGCTCGTCCATCTTGGCGATCACCGCGTCGGCGGTCTCGAGCGCGTTGCCGCCCGGACGCTGCAGGATCGCCATGCCGACCGCCGGCTGGTTGTCGAGGTAGGAGTTGACGCCGTAGTCGCGCGCCGCGAGCTCGATGCGCGCGACGTCCTTCAGCCGCGTGATGCGTCCGAGCCCGTCGGTGCCGCGCTTCAGGACCACGTTCTCGAACTGCTCGGGCTCGAGCAGCCGCCCGAGCGTCGTCACCGGGATCTGGAACGCCGAGCCGTCGGGCACCGGCGGCTGGCCGATGGTGCCCGACGACACCTGCACGTTCTGCTCGCGCAGCGCCTGCACGACGTCGCTCGTCGTCACGCTGCGCGCGGCGAGCCGCTCGGGGTCGAGCCAGACGCGCATGCTGTACTCGCGCAGCCCGAACAGCGACACCTCGCCGACGCCGTCGATGCGCGCCAGCGCGTCGCGGATCTGGATGAGCGCGTAGTTGCCGATGTAGAGCTGGTCGTAGCTCTGGTCGGGCGACAGCAGGTGCACGACCATCAGCAGGTCGGGCGAGCTCTTGACGGTGGTGACGCCGATGCGGCGCACCTCCTCGGGCAGCCGCGGCTCGGCGATCGCGACGCGGTTCTGCACCAGCACCTGCGCCTTGTCGAGGTCGGTGCCGAGCTTGAACGTGATCGTCAAGGTCATCGCACCGTCGGTCGTCGCCTGCGAGCTCATGTAGAGCATGTCCTCGACGCCGTTGACCTCCTGCTCGATCGGCGTCGCGACCGTCTCCGCGATGACCTCGGGCGGCGCGCCCGGATACGACGCGCGCACGACGATCGTCGGCGGCACGACCTCGGGGTACTGCGCGACCGGCAGCGAGCGGTAGGCGATCGCGCCGAGCAGGATCGTCACGATCGACAGCACCGCCGCGAAGATCGGCCGGTCGATGAAGAAGCGCGACACGTTCACGGCGCGCCGTCCTCCTGCGCCGTCTGCTCCGGCGCGGGCGACGCCGCGGGCCTCGCGTCGACCACCTGCACGCGCGGCTGCTTCGGCGGACGCTCCTCGGTCTCGACCGCGAGCCCCGGACGCGCCCGCTGCACGCCGCTCACGACGATGCGGTCGTCGGCCCCGATGCCGTCCTGCACGATGCGCAGGCCCTCGAAGAGCGGCCCGAGCGTGACCTGGCGGTCGTGCACCACGCCCTGGTCGTCGACGACGTACACCAGCTTGCGCGACTGATCGCTCACCACCGCCTCGTCGGGGATCAGGAAGGCGCGGTAACGCGGGCGTCCGGGGAGGCGCAGGCGGGCGAACAGGCCGGGCGTGAACGCGTAGTACGGGTTCGGCAGGACGGCGCGTCCGATCATGGTGCCGGTGCCGGGGTCGAGCTGGTTGTCGACGAAGTCCATGTACCCCTCGTGCGGGAAGCCCTCCTCGTCGGCGAGGCCGATCTGCACGGGGTTCTTCACGTCGCGCGAGCTCGGCCGCTCGCCGGTCTGCGCGAGCCGCTGGTACTTGAGATACGCGCGCTCGTCGGCCTCGAAGTAGACGTAGATCGGGTCGAGCGACACGACGGTGGTGAGCAGCGTGCCCTGCGAGCCGGAGCCGCCGGTGATCAGGTTGCCCTCGGTGACGAGCTTGCGGCTCGCCCGTCCCGCGATCGGCGCGCGGATCTGCGTGAACTCGACGTCGAGCTTCGCCGCGTCCACCGCGGCGACCGAGGCCGCGACCGAGGCCTCTGCTTGACGCGCCTCGGCGGCGCGCGTGTCGGCCTCCTCGCGCGAGATCGCGTCGCGGCCGACGAGCTTCTGCGCGCGGTCGAGCTTGGTGCGCGCGAGCTGCAGGCGCGCCTTCGCGACCGCGAGGTCGCCCTCGGCGCGGTGCAGCACCGCCTCGTACGGGCGCGGGTCGATCTGGAAGAGCAGGTCGCCCTTCTGCACCACCGCGCCGTCCTTGAAGGTCACCGACTGCAGGTAGCCGCTGACGCGCGCGCGCACCTCGACGAGATCGATCGCCTCGAGGCGCGCGGTGTACTCGTCCCACTCGGTGACCTCGCGGTCGAGCGCGCGCGACACGATCACCTTCGGCTTCGGCGGCGGTGGCGGCGCCGGCTGGCTGCACGACGCCGCGAGCGCGACGATCCCGAGGAGCACGAGCGGCCAGCCGGCGAGGGCGGCGGCGCGTGCGGCGGTGGTTCTAGCCTTGCTTGCTGTCGACATGCTCTCCGACCCGTTGCTCTTCCTGCTGACCGTTGGGCCCTTCGCCGCCGCCGTCGTCCGCGGCGGGCTCGAGCGCCGTCCAGCCGCCGCCGAGTGCGCGGTAGAGCTGCACCAGGCTCTGCACCGAAGAGCCGTCCACGCGCGCGAGCTGGTCCTCGAACACGAGCAGGGTTCGCTGCGCGTCGAGGACGTTCTGGAAATCGACGATGCCGTCCTTGTAGAGCGCGGTCGCGAGCTCGAGCGACAGGGTCGCGGCGCGGATCGCGTCCTCGCTCGCGTCGCGCTCCTCCTGCAGCCGTGCGTACGTGACGAGCGCGTTCTCGACCTCCTCGAGCGCGAGCAGGATCGTCTGCTCGTAGAGCGCGAGCGCCTGCGCCGTGCGCGCCTGCTCGGCGCCGATCAGCGCGCGGATGCGGCCCGCGTCGAACACGTTCCAGCGCACCGACGGTCCCACCGAGTAGCTGCGGCTCGGGCCCTGGAAGAGCTGCGCTGCGTCGGTCGCGTCGAAGCCGAAGGTGCCGAGCAGCGTGAGGCGTGGGTAGAGGTCGGCGGTGGCGACGCCGATCAGCGCGGTCTGCGCCGCGAGCTCGCGCTCGGCGAAGCGCACGTCGGGACGCTGTCGCACGACGTCTACCGGCAGGACGACCGTCAGCTCCGCGGGCGGGCTCGGGATCGGCGCGGCCGGCGTTAGCTCCGGCGCGAGCGAGCCCGGGTTCTCGCCGAGCAGCACGCTCAGGCGGTTCATCGTGCGGGCGAGCTGCGCCTCGAGCGGCGGGATCACGGTGCGCGTGCTGGCATGGATGCTCTCGGCCTGTGCGACGTCGAGCGACGACGCGATGCCGCCCTCGAAGCGGATGCGCGTCAGCTCGACGATCCGCCCTTGCGACTCGAGGTTGGCGCGCGCCACCGCGAGGCGCTGCTGGGTGGTGCGCAGGTCGACGTAGGCGGCCGCGACCTCGGCGATCACCGAGATCAGCACGTCGCGCTGGTCGTCCTCGCTGCCCTGGAAGCGTGCGTCCGAGGCCTCGACCGAGCGCCGCACGCGGCCGAAGAGGTCGACCTCCCAGCTCGCCGAGACGCCGATCCCGTACAGGGTGTCGTCGGTGCCGCCGGGGAAGAGGGCGTTCACGCTCGAGCGCTGGTAGGCGACGTCGGCGTCGCCGTCGATCGACGGGAGCTGGGCCGAGCGGGTCGCGCGGTACAGCGCCTGCGCCTCGGCGACGCGCCCCGCGGCGCGTGCGAGGTCGCGGTTCGCGACCGTCGCACGCGCGACCAGCGCGCTCAGCTCGGCGTCGCCGAAGGCGTCCCACCAGCGTCCGACGGGTGCCGCGGTCGCGCCTGCGTAGCCCTGCGGCTCGGTCTGCCAGTGCGCGGGAAGCGTAGGGTCCGGGCGCACGTAGTCCGGCCCCACGGCGCACCCGCCGGCGAGCAGCAGGGCGAGCAGGGGAAGGAGCTTTCGCGTGAGGAGTGCCGGGTCCGTCGCGAACCGCAGAGGACGATTCGGGGTGGAGTCGAACATTCAAATACGATACGTACCGTGTCGAAACCGCGCAGCCCAGTCAAGTGAGGCACCGAACGAAGCAGCGAGAGAGGCGGCACGCGATGGGGGAAGAAGCCGAGGTCCGTCCGGGCAGACCGCGCAGCGAGAGCGCGCGGCGCGCGATCCTGCGCGCCTCGTTCGATCTGCTGTGCAAGCACGGCATCACCGGCGTGACCGCCGAGGCGGTGGCCGAGCGCGCGAAGGTCAGCAAGGCCACCCTCTACCGCTGGTGGCCGTGCGCGGCCGCGCCGGCCATGGACGCGTTCTTCGACGAGGTGTTCTCGCGCCTGCGCACCGTCGCGAGCGACGACCCGGTCGAGGACATCCGCGCGCGGCTGCGCCAGGGCGCGCGGCTGATGGAGGGCGAGCTCGGTGACGTCCTCGCCGGCCTGATCGCGACCACGCACACCGACCCGCGTCTCGCCGAGAGCTTCCGGCAACGCTACCTCGAGCCGGGCCGCGAGGACTTCCGCCGCCTGCTGCTGCGCGCGGTCGAGGCGGGCGCGCTGCGCGCGGACCTCGACCTCGACCTCGCGATCGACGTGATCTCCGGCGCGTTCTTCTACCGGCGGCTCGTCTGCCACGAGTCGACGAGCCCGCGCGCGATGGACAAGGCCGTGACCTACGTCCTCGAGGGCCTGACGCCGCGATCTGCAGCCGGCGCGACCAGGGAGAGCAAGGCCACGAGATCGCGCCCGCGCGCCGCTCGGCGCTGACGCTCGTCGGCGATGCGCCCGATCCAGGCCGGAGCGCCGGAGGTCGAGCGGTAGCTGCGCGACCTGCTCGGCAAGGAGGTCCTGGTGCAGGGTCGCTTCCACGACAGCACCGGCATGCTGATCGCGGCGTCGGTGCAGGAGAAGGCGCCGGGCTGAGCACGCGGCCCGGGCGCGGCGCCGCGGTCACCGAGGCGGCGGTGCCGGATCAGCGAGCCGGCGGTGCCGCGGAATCTGCTGCTGCGCCACGCTCACGGCGCAGCAGCAGCGCGACGCCGTAGGCGCCGCGCTCGGCCGCGATCTCGCGGCGCTCCCACGCGCCGCTCCTCACCAGGTCGTTCTCGAGGCGCGGCGTCGCGCAGACGATCGCGTCCGGATCGGCCGCCGCGATGAGCCGGCGGACGGTCTCGAACGGACGCTCCTCCGCGTCGCGCCGGAAGTAGCTCGCGGTGGCGCGGTTCCAGAAGCCGAACGGCACCGGGTTCGCCCGCCCCGTCAAGTAGAGCTGCTCCGGGCAGTTGACGAACACCGTCCGGAGATCGCCGCTGTCGCGCACGATGGCACGCGCCACGCTGCGCTGCTCGTCGAGCGTCTCGGCGCCGCGGGCGATCTTCTCGGGCAGCACGATGTCGAGGCGCGGCCGCCCGATCCGCAGCACGACGATCGCGAGCACCACCGCCGCGACGGCGACGGCGCGCGACGTGCGCGGCTCGGCGACGGCGCCGCGCAGCAGCCGGAGCGCCTCGTTCAGCGCCACGCCGGCGAAGAAGGCGAGGCTCGCGAGCAGCGCGAACAGGTCGCCGTACGCCTGGTAGTCGGTGAGGCTGAAGGCGACGATCCCGTAGTGGAAGAGCCCGAGCGCGACCACGAGCCGGCGCAGGTCGGAGCGCCAGGAGCGCAGCGCGAGGAGCGGGAAGACGAGCATCCCGGCGACGCCGACCACGGCGAGCCAGGCGTGGCCCGGGCAGGCGACCAGAAGCGTCTCGTGGATCTGCAGCAGGCGTCCGGTGAAGGTCTTGCCGGCGAGGGCGCTCTCGCCGCGCGCGAGCGACGTCAGCACCACCTGCTTCCAGGTGACGCCGAGCGCGCCGTTCACGGCGAAGTACACGCCGCTCGCGGCGAGGACGGCGAGCCCGCCTGCCGCTGCGCGCACGGCCTTCGCCACCGGACGCTCGCCCTCGCAGAGCGCCGCGACGAACACCGCGAGCCCCGCGAGCACGCCGATCTGCCAGTCGAGAAAGGCGACCGCGCCGAGCGCGCCGGCGACCGTCCACCAGCCGCGCAGCGCCAGCAGCGCCGCGAGCGAAGCGGTGACGCCCATGGCGAGCTTCGGCAGCGGTCCGATCGCGGGCAGGAAGCCGAGCAGCGAGAAGCCCAGGTAGCAGAGCATGCCGACGAGCCCCGCCACGCACGATCCCGCGTAGAGCCGGCGGTGGATCGCGAACAGGAGCAGCGCTGCGATGCCCGTCAGCGCGAGGTAGCCCGCACGCATCGCGAGCAGCGTGTCGATCCCGAGGCTCCGGCCGGCCGCGACCAGACCCGCACCGACCATCGTCGCGAGCTGCGTCTTGTTGTCGAAGTAGTCGCGGTGCGGCACGGCGCCGTCGGCGACCCGCTCCGCGAAGTACACGTAGTAGCGGACGTCGGTGACGATCGGCGTCTGCGCCGCGTCGAAGCGCAGCAGGTGCGCGCACGCGAGCAGGGCCGCGAGCAGCAGGCAGCGGTGCTTGAACGCCAAGGGGAGTTTCCATAGTGCATCGCGGCGGGCGTGCCAACGCTCGACACGCCGACGCCGATGCGACGATCCTTCCGCTCACTGCCGGTCGCGACGCTGGTCGCGACGCTCCTCGCCTGCGATCGCGGCGCGCCGCCCCCCGCGACGGAGCCCACGGCCGCGGTGCCGACGCCGCTCGCCGCGCGCGCCGCCGAGGTGTCGCGCGCGGAGGTCGAGCGGCTGCAGGCGCTCGGCTACGCCGACGTTTCGCAGGAGCCGGTGAACGACGGGCCCTCGGGCGTCGTCCACATCGACGCCGCACGCTCGCAGCCGGGCTACAACCTGTTCACCAACGCGCACCTGTGCTCGACGCAGCTCATCGACGCACGCGGCAACGTCGTGCGCTCGTGGTCGCTCGAGCCGTGCTTCCGCTGGGACAACACGAGCCTGTTCCCGGACGGCGACCTGCTGGTCGTCGGACGCGCGCAGAAGCCGGACAGGTCGAAGGTCGACGGCGACCGCGGCTGGGCGGCGGGACGCTACGTCGCGCGCCTCGGCTGGAACGGCGGGGTCGTCTGGAAGACGCCGCTCGGCGCGCACCACGACGCGCAGGTGACGCCGCGCGGCGAGATCGCGGTGCTCACCGCGCAGCGGCGGCTGGTGCCCGAGGTCGACGAGAAGCGCCGGATGAAGGACGACCTGCTGACGCTCCTGTCGCTCGACGGCGCGGTGCTCGCGGAGGCGTCGCTCTACGACCTGCTGAAGACCGCGCCGCCCGATCAGTTCCGCTTCCAGCCGCGCACGCAGGGCAAGGGACACCTCGACCTGCTGCACGCGAACTCGGTGATCTGGATGGACGACCCGGAGCTCGCGAAGCGCGACCCGCTGTACGCGGCGTCGAACGTCGTCGTGACCATCCGCCACCAGGACGTGGTGGTGGTGATCGACTGGGACGCGAGGAAGGTCGTGTGGGCGTGGGGCCAGGGCGACCTCTCGGGTCCGCACGACGCGGTGGTGCTGCCGAGCGGCAACTTCCTCGTCTTCGACAACGGCCTCGGGCGCCGCTGGTCGCGCATCGTGGAGCTCGACCCGAAGACGCGCACCATCGTGTGGGAGTACCGCGCGCCCGAGCCGGAGACGTTCTACACGCAGACCCGCGGCGCGAACCAGCGGCTCGCCAACGGAAACACGCTGATCGCGCAGTCCGACAGCGGGCGCGCGTTCGAGATCACGCCCGCGGGCGAGATCGTCTGGGAGTTCCTGAATCCGAACCTGAGCGAGGGCAAGCGCGGCGCGCTGGTGCGCATGCGGCGCATCGATCCGCACGTCGTGGACGGCTGGCTCGCGCGCGACGCGGGACGCGACGCGGCGGGCGCGGCGGGTGGCGCGGCGGGCGCGGCGGGTGGCGCGGCGGGCGCGCCCCCCGCCGCCGCTCACTGAACGTAGCCGAGCGCCTTCAGCGTCTCGCGCAGCCGCGGGTTCACGTCGCCGCCCTCGCGCAGCCGGAGCGGGTGGCGCACGAGCTTCTCGTCGAGCACGCGCCGCATCTCGGCGGTCACGTCGGGCTTGTGCTCCGCGAGGTCGTTCGCCTCGGCGGGATCGGCCGGCAGGTCGTACAGCTCGTTCGCCGTCCCCTCGGTGATGAGCTTCCACGTCGCGCCGCGCACCGCGCTGCTCGGGCGGTCGGTGAGGATCTCGCGCGTCGGCATGCCCGCGACCGAGCGGATGCGCTCCTGCTTGCGGCTGCGCTCGACGGCGCTGCGGTCCTGGTAGAGCGGGTGCTCGATCAGCGCGAAGCCGTCGGGCGCGAAGCCGTCGACGGTCGCGGGCGGCGTGGGCAGCAGCGTGCGGCCGCGGAACTCGGCCGGCGACGGGACGCCGGCGAGTGCCAGGATCGTCGGCGCGACGTCGAGGTGCTCCACCTGTGCCTCGACGCGCGTGCCCGCCGCGACGCGCGCCGGATCGCGCACCAGCAGCGGCACCTTCGCGGCACCGTCGTACAGGCAGTCGGCGTGCTCGAAGAAGATGCCGTGGTCGAAGCACTCGCCGTGGTCGGCGGTGAAGACGACGATGGTGTCGTCGAGCACGCCGAGATCCTCGAGCTTCGCGAGCACGGTGCCGACCCAGTGGTCGACGTAGGCGACCTCGCCCGCGTACAGCTCGAGGGCACGCTCGAGCATGCTCGCCGGCACGTCGCCGTCGTGCTCGTTCGCGGTCGCGAGCAGGCTCCGCCACGACACCGCGTCCACGCCCTCGCCCTGCACGTACTGCGCGGGCGGCGAGTACGGCAGGTGCGGGTCGAAGAGGTGCAGCCAGACGAAGAACGGGCGCGCCGGATCGCGCGCCGCGAGCCACTCGAGCGCGCCGGGCGCGACGCGATCGGCGGGCAGGTGGTGCGCGTCGGGTGCGACGTAGGTGGCGAAACCTTGCGCGAGCCCCGAGGCCTCGTCGAGCAGGCGGACCGGCAGGAAGGCCGCGGTCGCGTAGCCGGCGCCGGCGAGCACCTCGGCGAGCGTCACCGCGTCGGGGGCGAGCGCGACGCCGTTGTTGACGACGCCGTGCTCGCGCGGGTGCAGCGAGGTGTGCACGGTCGAGAGCGACGGGCGCGTCATCGGCATCGGGCAGGCGGCGTTCGCGAACAGCGCGCCCTCGGCGGCGATGCGATCGACGTTCGGCGTCGCGACCCGCGTGCCGCCGTAGCAGCCGAGGTGGTCCGCGCGCAGCGTGTCGATCGACAGCAGCAGGACGTTCGGCTGCGCCGCCGCGCGCAGCCCGAGCCGCCACGGTCCCACGACCACGGCGAGCAGCACGACGACGAGCGCGCCGCCGAGGAGCCAGCCGCGCCGCATCACGCCGCCGCCCCCGGCGCACGGCGTCGCGGCCACCACAGGACGGCTGCCGCGGCGAGTGCTGCGAGGCTCAGCGCGAGCCCCAGGTGGAAGGAGCGCGGCACGAACACCATCTCTACCGTGTGATTGCCTGCCGGCACCACCGCGCCGCGGAACGCCGTGTTCACCCGCAGCGTGGTCGCGGGCACGCCGTCGATGCGCGTCTGCCAGCCGGGGTAGAAGACCTCGCTCGACACCAGCACCGCCGGGTGCGGCGTCTCGACCTCGAGGCGCACCTCGTGCGCGCTGCGCCCGAGCAGCGACACGCGGCCTTCGGGTGAAGACACCGAGCGGTCTTTCATCCCCTCGTCGCCGGCGAAGCCGGTGTGGACGTCGGCCGCCGCGTCGGGCGTGCTCGGGGCGTCGCCGGCGCGGCCGACGCCGTCGATCTCGGCTCCCTCGCCCCGGGCGACGAGAACCGTGCTGGTCGGGTCGAAGTCGGCTGCGAGCAGCCGCGCGCGTCCCTCCTCGGGCGTCGCGTAGGTCGCGACGTCGCGCACGAGACGGAAGCGCGGCAGCGCGTGCGGGTTCCGGTAGAGCGTCAAGCCGTCCTCGCCGCCGATGCGCTCGTACGGCGCGGGCAGCTCGACGTTCGCCAGCACGAGCCCCGCGTTCAGGAGGTCGAGCACCTTGCGTCCCGCGATCGACGGATCGCGAAAGGCGCGGAAGTACTTGCGCGCCGCGACCGAGCCGGGCTCGGCGGCGTCGATCAGCTCGAGGTAGCCGCCGACGCCGGCGGCGCTCGCGCCGTGCACGTCGTCGACGCCGAGGAGCTGCACGACGTTCGCCGGCAGCGCCTGCGGCAGCCCGGGCAGGATGCGCGCCAGCCGCACGTCGCGCGCGGCGCCGGCCGCCTCGACCTCGCGCTCGAGCGTCGTCGTGCCGAGCACCGGGCGGTGCTGCATCGGGTTGAAGCGCCAGCCGAAGAGCAGGCTCGGCACGAGCAGCAGCGCGAGCCAGAGACCGAGCGTCGCCGCGCGCGACAGCCGCGCGGCGACGCGGCGCCGGGCGAGCACGACGGTCGCCGCGAGCAGCGCCAGCGTCGCGAGAAGCTCGGGCACGAGCAGCGCGCGGCGCAGTACCCACTGCTCGCTCGCGTGCGCGAGCCAGGCGCCGAGGTCGGCGCGGCCGGCGGCGCTCGCGAGGCGCGGGACGATGGGCCAGAGGACGATCGCGAGGGCGACACCCGTGACCAGCACGGTCGCGCCGAGGCCGGACGCGTCCCGCGTGCGCCCGCCCGGCGTCGCCCCGCTCTCCGGCACCGGTTCCGGCGCGCGGCGCAGCGTCGCGTAGCCGTACGCGGCGAGCACCGAGAGGCCCGCCATGTAGACGAACAGGATGCGGTCCGGGCGCGAGTGCCGGAAGCCGGGGATCAGCGCGTAGGCGACGTCGATGAGCGGCGTGCCGAGCAGCACGCCGAGCGCGAACAGCGTGGCGCCGGCGAACAGCAGCACGTCGCGGCGTCGCGGCGCGCGCGCCACCGCGAGCGTCGCGAGCACGAGCGGCGCGATGCCGGTGTAGAGGTTCTGGCCGCTGTAGTTGAGCGCCCAGAGGCGCTGCCCGGGCGCGATGCCGTCGACGAGCTGGGCGGTGTCGGGCAGCCAGTAGTCCATCTCGATCGGGTGCCCGTAGGCGTCGGGCAGGATCGCCTGCAGGAGGCCGGTCACCGGCGTCGAGGCGTTGCGGTAGGTCTCGAGCGGCACGCCGCCGCGCGCCGAGTTCGCCATCAGCTCGAGGAACGGAACCACCTGGTAGCCGGCGAGGCCGACGCCGAGCAGCGCCAGCACGACGAACGCGCCCACGCCGGAGGCGAGACGCGTCAGGAGGGTTCGCTCGCCCAGGCCCGTCGCGCAGGTCGTCTCGACGACGAGGAAGACGCCCGCGATCGTCAAGCACAGCGAGGTGATCTGCGGGTGGCCGCCGAGCACGCTCGCCGTGACCGCGATCAGGAGCGGCCAGCCGGCGCGTAGCCCGCCGCCGCGCGCGAGCCGCAGCGCGCCGAGCAGCATGAGCGGCAGCCAGGCGCCGCTGAAGACGTAGCTCGGCGCGCTCACGCGGATCAGGAACATGCCGTTCAGCTCGAACGCCGCCGCGCCGACGAAGGCCGCGTCGTCGGCGAGCCCGCGCGCGCGCAGGAACGCGAACGTGAAGCAGCCCGCGAGCGCCAGGTGCAGCAGGATGCTGTAGCCCATGCCCGACAGCGGCTCGATCAGGTCGAAGATCGTGCTCGGCGGATAGAGGACGTTGTTCTGGATCAGCGCGAGGTGCGGGTAGCCGGCGAACACGCTCGGGTTCCAGAACGGGATCTCGCCCGCTCGCAGCATCTCCGCGTTGTAGACGCGCGCCGGGAGCGTGAAGATCAGCGTGTCCATCATGAGGCCGTTCGACGGCACCGCGGCCGAGTCGGGAGCCATGTCGCCGAACCAGGGCGCGAGCGTCGCGGGGTTCGTCGGCAGGAGGATCCGGTCCTGCAGCAGGAGCTGCCAGCCGAACGCGGCGGCGATCAGGAAGAAGCCGAGGTAGGGCCAGCGCGGCCGGCGCGTGGCGAGGCTCGGTGCCGGCGCCGCCGCCGGAGCGGGTGCGCTCGCCGCGGGCGCCTGCGTCGCCGGCCCGCCAGTCGGATGAGCCGGACCCGGCGGCGCATCCGCCGTGGTCGGCGGGACCGTCACTCGACGTAGCCCAGCGCCTTCAACGCCGCGGCCTGCTCCTCGGTGAGCTTTGCCGGCGGTGCCGCGACCCGGTTCGTGCCGACGGTGGCGTCGATCGGCGCCTGCAGCGTGGCGACGTCGACCGGCGGGCGCGCGATCACGTTGCGCGTCTCGCCGGGGTCGTCGCGCAGGTCGTACAGCTCCTGGCTGCCGTCTTTGGTATTGATGATGTAGCGCAGCGGCCCGCGCCGGACGCTGAACTGCGTGCCGATCTTCTGCTCCAGGCTCTCGGTGCCGTAGCCGCCGAGCGAGACGATCGGCGCCTCGGGGTCGAGTGGAGTGCGCAGCAGGTTGCGGCCGCGAAACCCGTCGGGGATGGGCACGCCGGCGAGCTCGAGCAGGGTGGGTGCGAGGTCGAGGGACGAGAGCGGGCGCTCGCGGTCGACGGTCCCCAGGCGGCGCTCGCCGCCCGCCTCGCGGATCACCAGCGGGATGCGCGTCACCTCCTCGTAGGTGATGACGCCGTGCGAGAAGTAGTGCTTGTGGCCCGGCTCGGCGAGCGTCTCGCCGTGGTCGGCGGTGACCGCGATCAGCGTGTCGCGCGCGAGGCCGCGCTCCTCGAGCGCGCGGAAGAGCGTGCCGAGCGCCGCGTCCATGTAGCGGATCTCGGCGTCGTAGCGCGCGACGTAGTAGCGCGGGTCGGTGCGTCCGCCGAGCACCTGATAGCGAGGGATCGTGCCGGGCTGCCAGTCGCCGTCACCGAGCGGCAGGTCGTTCGCCGGGATGCGGTCGTAGTACGCGTCGTCGACGTAGCGGTCGGGATCGACCGGCGCGTCGTACGGGCCGTGCGGGTCGATCAGGTGGATCCAGACGAAGAACGGCTTTCCCGCCGGAGCCTGCGCGATCCAGTCGAGCGCCGCCTGCACCGTCTGCGCGGCGGGGCGCTCGAAGCGCGTGTTGCGGTTCGGCTCGACGGTCGTCAGCTCGTCGTCGAAGTGGTCGAAGTGGTCCTGCAGCTTCGACTTGCGTCCGACGACGACGCTCGAGACGAAGCCCGCCGTCGCGTAGTCCGCGCCGCGCAGCGCGCCCATGATCGACGCGACGTTCGCCGGGAACGGCTGGCTGTTCGCGGTCACGCCGGTCTCGCGCGGCGGCAGCGAGGTGAACAGCGACGCGTGCGCGGCGCCGGTGGTCGCCGACTGCGAGTAGAAGCGGGGGAACCAGGTGCCTTCGCGTGCGAGCCGGTCGAGGTTCGGCGACGTGTCCCGCGGATAGCCGGCGAAGCCGAGGTGGTCGGCGCGCAGCGTGTCGACGGTCACCAGCAGCACGTTGGGCTGCCTCTTCTCCGCCGGCACCGCGCGGATCCAGGCGATCACGCCGGCGACGACCAGCAGCGCCAGCGCCGCGCGCAGCGCGAGCTTCATTGCACGTAGCCCAGGGCCTCGAGGCGTCGCGCGTCCTCCTCCGAGACGCGACCCGGCGCCGGCACGGACGCCGCCGCGGTGCTCGACAGCGTGGTCGAGAGCTCCGTCGCGAGAGCGGCGCGCTCCTGCTTGGCGCTGTCGGCGAGGTTGCGCTTCTCGCCGGGGTCGTTCTTCAGGTCGTACAGCTCGTAGGTGTCCTCCTCCTTCGCCTCGATGTACTTCCAGTCGCCGCGGCGCAGCCCGTGCTTGCTGCCCTTGACGCGGATGCCGCGCTCGGCGTCGCTCGCGTAGAAGCGCCGCTGCACGAGCACAGCACGCTGCGCGTCGAGCTTCGCCTTGCCCGCCATCGCGTCCGCGAGGCTCAGGCCCTCGGGCTCGTGCTTCGCCTTCGGCATCGCGATGCCGGTGAGCTCGAGCACGGTCGGCGTGATGTCGGCGAGCTCGACCGGCTCGGTGATCACCTTGCCGGCGGGGAGCTTGCCGGGCCAGCGGAGCACGAACGGCACGCGCACGGCCTCCTCGTAGATCTGCAGGCCGTGCAGCATCCAGCCGTGGTCCATGAGGCCCTCGCCGTGGTCGCCGGCGACGATGACCAATGTGTCGTCGAGGTGCTTCGCCGCCGCGAGGCGGTCGAAGAGCTTGCCCATCTCCTGGTCGGCGAAGTGGATCTCGGCGTCGTACTTGGCGATGTCCTGGTCGAGCTCGGTCGGCGGGTTGCCCCTCGGCGGGAAGAGCTTCGCGTGCTCGGGCGGCGGGTCGTAGGGGTTGTGCGCGTCGAAGAAGTGGATCCAAAGGAAGAACGGCTTCTCCGGCGCGGCGGTGGCGGCCGTCGTGCTGCCGGCGCCGGCGCCGGCGCTGCCGGTGGCGGGGAGGTAGCCGTTCTTCTCGAGCCACGCTTCGGCCTTGGCGCGCGTCAGGTCGCCGCGGCGGCAGAAGTCGCCCTCGATCTTGTGACCCTCCCAGCGCTCGACGTCCCACTTGCACTGGCCGTCCTTGAAGTCGTCGTCGTAGAGCTCGAAGCCGCGGTCGAGGCCGAACTTGCTCGCCACGGCGAACGAGCTCAGGAACGCGCTCGTGCGGTAGCCGTCCTTGGCGAGGATCTCGCCGAGCAGCGGCAGGCTCGCGTCGACCACCAGGCCGTTCTTCAGCGTGCCGTGCGTGCGCGGCAGCAGGCCGGTGAACATGGTCGTGTGCGAGGGCAGGGTGGTCGCCATCGGCGCGTAGGCGGTCTCGAAGAGGACGCCCTGGCGAGCGAACTCCGCGAGGCGCGGCGTGGTCGGGCGCTCGTACCCGTACGCCGAGGTGTGGTCGGCGCGCGTCGTGTCGAGGGTGACGATCAGGACGTTGGGGCGCTTTGCGGCGGTTGCCGTGCCCGCCGCCGGTGCCGCACCTGGGGCGGGTGCGCCGCCCGTCGTCGGTGCCGGCTCGGCTGCGGCGGTGGAACCGGCCGCGCCCAGCAGCACGGCCATCGCGAGGAGAAGGATTCTCATGGTCGATGCACTCCCTCGTGTGGCGTCGCCTTCATTAGCTCGCGCTCCGCGCGAGCGAAACCGCGGTTTGGACGCACGGGACGCCACGGGATTCGGCCCGCGGGCGACCGCTCTGCCGCCGCGCCGGCTGTTGACGCGTGCCGGCTGGCGTTGTCCGCGGGGCCACGGTAGGACACCAGCGCTCCTGCGCGGAGCGGGGCGACGGCCACCGCCGCCGCCCCGACTTCGCATCGCCCGGTACCCGGCCGGCGGGGAGCTGAGAATCGAGCCAACACCAACGGCGGGCGGTCGCGCGGCGACCGCTCGCTCGCCTCGCCCCGAGCGTCAGGAGCAGATCATGCGCGAAGTGTACATCGTCGGAGCCGTCCGCAGCCCCATCGGTCGCCGCAAGGGCGGTCTTTCCGGCATGCACCCGGCCGACCTGCTCGGCCTCGTGCAGCGCGCGGCGATCGAGCGCGCGGGCGTGAAGCCCGGCGACGTCGGCCAGGTGGTCGGCGGCTGCGTGTCGCAGGTCGGCGAGCAGTCGTTCAACATCGCGCGCGTCGCGTGGCTCGGCCAGGGATTCCCGATGGAGGTCGCGGCGACCACCGTCGACAGCCAGTGCGGATCGTCGCAGCAGGCGACCTCGCTCGCGGCGGGCATGATCGGTGCGGGCATCGAGGACCTGGTGCTCGCGTGTGGCGTCGAGATGATGACCCGCGTGCCGCTCGGGACGAACATGAAGGGCGGCTCGCCGATCTCGCCCGGCTACGTCGAGCACTACGAGGCGACGTCGCAGTTCGACGGCGCCGAGCGCATCGCCAAGGAGTACGGCATCACGCGCGAGGACACCGACCGCTTCGGCCTCGAGAGCCAGCAGAAGGCGATCAAGGCGTGGGCCGAGGGCCGCTTCGACCGCGAGGTGGTGCCGATCACCGCACCCGTTCTCGATGCGGAAGGCAAGGACACCGGCGAGAAGCGCGAGATCAAGAAGGACGAGGGCCTGCGCGAGAGCTCGCTCGAGAAGCTCGCGACGTTGAACCCGGTGATGCCGGGCGGCGCGCACACCGCGGGCACGTCGTCGCAGGTGTCGGACGGTGCGTCGGCGGTGCTGCTCGCGTCGCCGGAGAAGGCGAAGGAGCTCGGACTCAAGCCGCGCGCGCGCATCGTCGCGACGACGCTCGTCGGCGTCGATCCGGTGACGATGCTCAAGGGCCCGATCCCGGCGACGGAGAAGGTGCTCAAGCAGGCCGGTCTCACCATCGACCAGATCGACGAGTTCGAGGTCAACGAGGCGTTCGCGTCGGTGGTGCTCGCCTGGGAGAAGGCGTGCAAGCCCGATCACGCGAAGGTCAACCCGAACGGCGGCGCGATCGCGCTCGGGCATCCCACCGGCTGCACCGGCGCGCGTCTGATCACGACGTCGCTGCACGAGCTGGAGCGTACGGGCGGGCGCTACGGGCTGATCGCGATGTGCTGCGGCGGCGGGCTCGGCACGGGGACGATCATCGAGCGGCTCTGATCGAGCGACTCTGAACGAGCGGCTCTGATAGGGAAGGATCAGGCGAAGAGCCGATCGCCTTCCACCGCATCGAGGAACGCCCGCAACGGAAGCACCTCGGTACCGGCGGGGGTCCGCAGGCGCTCCGATCCGAGATAGACGACCATCGTGCGCGGTCGCATTTTCCCGCGGTAGCTCTCGGCGAACGCCTCGACGCCCCGCGCGTGCTCCCGCCGGAACCGACCGCTCGCCTTCGCCTCGATCGCGACGCAGGCGTCGTCGCGCCAGAGGAGGAAGTCCACCTCGAGGGCGGGACTCGAGGTCGGCGCCCAGTAGTGCCAGTCGTCGAAGAGATGGCGATAGGAGCGGTACGCCTGCAGCAGCGTCGCGATCCATCCCTCGAACAGCGCTCCTCGCTCCTCGTCGACCACAGGTCCAAAGCGGCGTCGTGCGGCCCGCGCGACACCAGGGTCGACCCAGTAGAGCTTCGGGTGGCGCTTCTCCTTGACGCGTAGCCCGCCTTCGTACGCCGGCAGCCGGAACGCCAGGAGCGTGTCCTCCAGGATGTCGAGGTACGCGAGCACCGTCGTGCGGCTCACGCCGGCGTCGCGTCCGAGCGCCGCGGCGTTCAGCACCTGACCGTGGAAGAGTGCTGCGATCGGCAGGAAGCGTGCGAACCCGGGCAGGTTGCGGACCAGCGCCTCGGCCTGGATCTCCTCGCGGAGATAGGTCTGCATGTAGGCCTCGAGGACGTCGCGATCGCCGCCGCGGTCCCACACCAGGGCGAGGCTGCCATGAGTGAGGACGTCCTCGAGATCGAATGCCTCACCCAGCTCTTCGGGGACCAGAGGATAGAGCGCCTTCTGCACGGCACGCCCCGCGAGGAGATTCGTACCTGCCTTGCGAAGCTTTCGGGCGCTCGATCCGGAGAGCGCGAACTCGAGCCGCTTCGACTCGATGAAGCGGTGGGCTTCGTTGAGCAGCGAGGGCAGGCGCTGGATCTCGTCGATCACGACCCGGGAGCCCGGGGGCAGCGCCTCGAGCCGATCGGCGAGGAGACCGGCGTCGACCAGATACGACTGGAACAGCCGCTCGTCGAGCAAGTCGACGTAGGTGGCGTCCGGGAAATGCCGCCGGAGCCAGGTGCTCTTTCCCGTGCCGCGCGCGCCGAACAGGAAGAAGGAGCCGGCGGGTGGCGCGAGCAGCCGCCGGAGCGTCGTAACCATGCCGACGAAAATCCAGGAAAAACGTCTGCACGTCAACCCGATCCAGACGGGTTGGTGGAGGCAACGGGGCTCCTCGCGTGAAGGTTCGCGCCGCCGAAGCCGGTGTCGAGTGGCGCGGTCTACCGGGCGCGCGTCCGGCGCGGCTTCGCTGGAAGCCGCGCCTCTCGACGCGCCCGAGCGGCCGCCCACCGCCTCTCTCTCACGGGCAGACGGCGCCGGTCGGATTGGTGACCTTGAACAGGCGCGATCCCTTGTTGACGATCTTGCCGCCGGCGGCCCCACCGAAGCCGGCGCAGTAGGTTTCGCCGCCGGAGACCTCGAGGCGCACCTCGCCCTCGGCACCCGGATCGGGCGGCAGCACGACGACGTGCGGCTGCGCACCCGGACCGCGCTTGCCGAGGATCGTCGCCTTCAGCGTCATCGTGCCCGACGCGCTCCGCGTGAGCTGGACGCTCGTCACCGGGCCGTGCGCGCCGGTCTTGTCGACGTAGCGTGCGCCGGTCGTGCCCGTGCGCGTCCACGGCGGGGGCAGCGGGAACGTCTGGCTGTAGACCTGCCGTCCTTCCGCGCCGGCGTCGGGGCCCAGCGCCGTGACGGTGAGGGTGGCGCCGTTCGCGATCAGAGTGTCGAGGTCGAGCGTCGCGGCGGAGCCGGGCTCGCTCGCGACCACGGTGATCTTGCGCCGGCTCGCGTCGTCGCCTTTCGGGTTCTGGATGACGAGGCTCTTGCCGCGGATCGGCTGCGCCGGTGACGTCGTGGCGTCGGTGACGTACACGCCCCGGCCCGCCGTGCCGGCGTAGACGCGGCCGGCCTCGACGGCGAGGGTCTGCACCGACAGGCTGTCGAGCCCGACGTTGGTCGCTGTCCACGACGTGCCGCCGCTGGTGCTGGTGAACACGCCGCCGCCGGAGGTGGCGGCGTACACCGTGCCCGGCACGACCGCGTCGACGGCGAGCCGCGTCACGTCGAGCGCGGTGATCCCGGCGCCGGCGGGATTCCACGACGCGCCGCCGTCGGTGGTCTTGTAGACGCCCCCGTCCTCGAGCGCCGCGTACAGCGTCGCCGGCGACGCCGGATCGATCGCGAGCGCCTCGACGCTCATCTGCGCGAAGGCCGGCAGGCCGTCGTTCACCTGGCTCCACTGGCCGCCCCCATCGGTGGTCTTGTAGACGCCGGTGAACGGTCCCTGCAGCGGATCGGTCGCGGCGTAGAGCGTGCCGGGCGCCGAGGGGTCGATGACCAGCGCGGTGACGATGGGCGACAGGCCGTTGTTCACCAGCGTCCAGCTCGTGCCGCCGTTGGCGCTGCGCGCGACGCCGCCAAAGCCGCCGGCGTAGACCACCGCCGGATTCGACGGATCGACGACCAGCGAAGCGATCAGCGCGGGCAGGGTGGACGAGAGCTGCGTCCAGCTCGTGCCGCCGTCGACCGTCTTGTAGACGCCGTCGAACGGCGTGCCGAGGTAGGCGACCTGGGGCGTGCTCGGATCGACCGCGAGGGAGTGGAACAGGCCGAGCTCGCCGGTGAAGCCGGTCGGGCTCCACGTCGCACCGCCGTCGTTGCTGCGGAACACGCCGTTCGCGGCGGAGCCCGCGTACACCGTGCCGGGTGCCGACGGTGCGGTCGCGAGCGCGCCGATGGTGAGGTTGGCAAGCCCCGTGTTCGCCACCTGCCAGGTCGCGCCACCGTCGGCGCTCTGCCAGATGCCGATGCCGTCCCGCGTGGCGGCGATCAGGGCCGAGGGATTCGCCGGATCGAGGGCGATCGCGCGCACCAGCGCCACCAGCGGCGTGCTGCTCCAGCTCGTGCCGCCGTCGGTCGACCGGTAGACGCCGAAGCTCGGCGTCAACCCGGCCAGGAAGCCTGCGGCGTACACGGTGCCCGGCGCGCCCGGATCGATCGCGAGGTCCTGGACCGACAGCTTCTGCGCGCCCACGGTGGGACCGATCGGAGTCCAGGTCGTTCCCGCGTCGACGCTCTTGTAGACGCCGAAGTCCTCGAGGCCTGCGTACACGACGTTCGGCGCGGTCGGATCGACCAGGAGCGTGTCGACGCGATCGCTCGCCAGACCGCCTTGCGTGCTCCAGCTGGCACCGCCGTCGGTCGTCTTCGCGATCGCGCCGAAATTCGTTCCTGCGTAGACCGTTCCCGGCGACGACGGATCGACCGTCACCGAGCGGAAGCCACCCGCCGCCAGCACCGCGGTCCAGCTCACGCCCGCGTCGGTGGACTTGTAGAGGTCGCCGCCGGCCGCGTAGAGCGTCGCCGGTGCGCCGGGAGCGAGCGCGATGTCGGTCAGCGCGCCGACCGAGGTGAAGGTCCAGCTCGCGCCTGCGTTGGTCGTACGGAAGACGCCGCCGATCGGCCCGGAGCTCACCGCGGCGTACACCCGTGCCGGTGCGGTCGGGTCGATCGCGAGCGCCGCGACGTTCCAGTGCGCGACGTTGCCGAGCCCCGTGTTGACCGCGTGCCAGCTCGTCCCGCCGTCGGTGCTCTTGAAGATGCCGCCGCCGATCGTGCCGACGTACCTGGTGGTCGGCGTGACCGGGTCGATCGCCACCGCCGTGCCGTTGCCGCTGGAGGGGCCGTCGTTCGTCCAGACGCCGGCGTCGGCGACGCCCGACCACAGCAGCACGAGCGCTGCGAGCGCGCCGATCGTGCCGCGCGCGCGGGTGGTGGAGCCGTGCGGTCGGGGCCGGGCCGCGTCCGCGATCGTCTCCGGCGCGAGCTGCGGTGCAAGTGAAGCGTGCATCGTCGATCCCTCCGTTCCCTGCGTGCCGAGGAGCGATCGGCGGCTGCCGATCTCCTGGCTCGCGCCGGCGGCGCGCCACCGCGGCGCGCTTCGCTGCTGGGGCGCTACTTCGAGGGTAGCGGCGCGCTACCTGCGGTCGCGGGGCTGCGCAGAAGCGCGCGGAGGCGGTGCGGACACCACCGCGGGTGGTCGGCGCCGGCTGTGCGTGGGAGCAGAAGGCTGCCCTGCACGCCACGGCGCCGGGTGCTCGCCCGGCTCGGAGTGCGTGTCGACCTGACTCGGGCCGATGGTCGTACCGTCGCTCGGTCGTCGCTCGGCACTACCCGACCGATTGGGCACTTGACCGACATGACCGCGCGTGAAATCTGGTCGCGCTCGACACGCGCACTCCGGCGACGTTACAGCACCCGAGGGCGGGAACGGATGACCTCGCGAAGACGGGCGTCCCAGATCTCCCCGAAGCCCCGAAGAAGGCCTTCGACGAAGCTGCGGCGTTGCCCCGCGGTGACGGGGCCGATCTCGGCCCGGCGCTCATGCGACCGAGAGGGGTGCTCTTCCACCGACAGCGCCGTACGATCGAGCCGTCGTTGATCTCTGGAACGCTCGAGGGTGTCCGCACGCTTCGCGACGCGCGGCGGTGCCTGGCATCGAGCCCGCACACGCGGTGGCCGCTCACGTGCGCGCTCGCTGCGAGGCGGGTACCTACTTGACGACCGGCGCGAGTCGTCGTCCACACCGAGCGGCTCGAGATCTGGGCTCGGGTCGTTCGCTGACGCCGCCGACCGTCCTCGTGCCGACGGTTGTCTGACGGGCGGCAAGTGACGGGCGGCAAGCTTGACCGACGCCGCAGGTGCGAGCAATAAATTTGCGCCCCCTGCCGAGACAGCCACGTGCGACCCTTCAGGCAAACACCCGGGGCGAGCCCCCGCACGCGCCCGATCGTGCCTTTGCTCGCCCTGATGCTGGCGGTGAGCGATCTCGCGCATGCGGGTCCCGTGCCGGTGTTCGTCGAGGCTGCCGAGAACGGCCAGGGGCTGCTGCGCGAGCGCAACGGAGAATGCTTCGTGGTCACCCCGAAGCATGTCGTCGAGGGGAGCGACGAGATCACGATCGTCGCCAGCGGTCGGCTCGAAGCAGGGGCGCGCCTCGACGCGACGTTTGCCGAGGACGTGGCCGTTCTGCGGGTCGTCGATCGAGGGCGTTTCGGGTGTGCGTTTCCCTGGGACGAGGCGGCCGGCCTGGACGAGCTCCTTCGTGAGGTGCCCGAGGGGGTGCTGGTGAGTACGAGCCAGACCGGGGCGCTCCAGCGACGCTTCGTGCGCATCGCAGGCTTCGGCCACGGTGCGATAAGGATCCGACCCGTCACCGAGGACGACGCGTTCTTCAAGACGTTGAGCGGTGGCCTGCTCGAGATCCGTGGCCGTCCAGCGGGAATCCTGCTCCGAGCCGACGCAGGGAGCGGTGAGGGTACGGTGATGCGCATGGACCAGCTCACGGACGTCGTGCGCCGCTTCTTCGACGTGCGTCCGGCCGACGCGCTCGGTGCCGCCGACGGGTACTCGCTGCGACCGTTGAGCTTTCGCGCGATGGCAAGCGAGCGCGCGCATGTCCACGCGCAGCCGGACCGACTCGCACCGACGCTCGCAACGCTCGACGTCGGGACCACCTTCAACGTCACCGGACAGGTGAACGAGCGCTTGTGGTTTCGCATCGAACGCAACGGCGTCGTCGGGTTCATCCCGACGACGGCCGCAAAGCGGCTCTAGCGGCCGTAGAGAGAGGATCTCGCACGATGATTCGACGTCGCATTCTCGACCGGCGGGCTGCGTCCCGGCCGAGCCTTCGCTCGCTTCTTCCGCTGCTCGCGGCAGTCGTCCTCGTCTGGGCGCCGCAGGCGACGGCGCAGGACTCCGACGCCCTGCAGCGCGTGCAGGAGCGCGCCAAGTACATCAACGACTTCAAGGCGTTGCTCACGCACTCGGATGCCTCTGTGCGCTCGGCCGCCGTGCAGGAAGCTCTGAACGGCAACGATCCAGACCTGCGGTCGATGGCGCTCGAGGTGGCGCTGTCGAGCCAGGACGACAAGCTGCAGACGGCGGCGCTGCGCTGGATCCTGTCGAATCGCGAGAACCTGAGCGTCAAGGTGGAGTTGCCGGACAAGCCGACCAAGCCGCAGGAGTACGTTTACGAGACGTTCCACGGACTGGTCGTCAAGAAGGTCAAGGTCGATCCGAAGTCAGACGAGCTGAAGGCGGATAACGATAGCTTCAGAGCGGGAAGCTTGATCCGCGGTGGCATCGAGATGACGTTTCAATGGAACGGGCTGTACTCATGTGTGATGCTGGCTCGCCCCGCTGGCGGCATGCTCTTGACGGGTGCTCTCACCTGTACCATCGAGCCGGGACGCGTGGACCGCGAGGACAAGCAAACCCACCGCGCCAGTATCCCGGTTCGGATCGACCTCTCGTGAGGATCTCCGCCACCGCTCTAGTGGCGCTGCCGAGCGTCGTGATCGTGCTGGCGGTCTGCATCGCGAGCGCCCATGCGGGCACGATCACGATCAGCGAGAGCGAGTTCCGCGAGGAGCTGTCCGACGAGGTGCCGGTCTCGGGCGAGGTGCGTGTCGGTGTGCTTGCCGGGACCCGGAAGGGGCCCAGCGCGACTCGGCCGCTGAAGCTGGTCGTCGATCTGCCCGCCGAGCGGGGTCGGAGGCTATGCGTCAAGCTGACCTCGCGTGACGGACGCTACCGCGCCGAAGGTTCGGCCGAGCTGCCGAGCGCGCTCGTCGGCGCGACGGACGTGGAGCTGCCGACGCATCATGCCGGAACGCTGAGCGCCAAGGCCGACGAGCTCTATCTGGCACCATTCGTCACGCTGTCCGACGACCCGCGGTGTCGTGGGCGCGTGGCGCAGATCCTCCCGGCGCGCTGGGGTGACGGTGCACCGGGTGACGCGCTGATGGTGCTGATCAACTCCGGGGGGCTCGCGTCCAGGCTCGTGTTCACCGCGGCGGACGGTCGCAGGAGCGTCGACTGCAGGCCTCTACCCGAGCGCCAGCTGGTCGCCTTCGACACCATCTGCGAGCTCGCGCCGACTCCCGGTGCGCACGCCTTCTCCATCGAGCGGCAGGAGTTCGGTGACGTCGTCCGCGTACCGCTGCCGCTGGTGCTGCCCGTGCGTACGACGCCATGAGCGCCAAGCCGGGGCGCTCGCGGCACTCGCCGGCGCTGCCGCAGCGTGTGGACCGCTCGCTCGCAAAGCTGACCATCGGGCTCCTCGCGCTCTTCGGCGCCAGCTGGCTTGCGTACTGGCGGTTCAGCGCATCGGCCTTCGACCTCAGCGCGCGCACCGAGGTGGTACAGCTCGCGACGGGCTGCCGGACGCAGCCGCGCTGGATCCTGCCGCATGCCGCCGTCCGCGCCGACGGGTCTTCCGAGTCGACGGAGTTCGTCGGGCAGATCGAGGTCGGCCCGCGCGCTCGTTTGCGGATCGAACGCATCGGGGAGGGACGGCTCCGGATCGTCGTACGAAGAGACGAGAACCTGCCCGAGCCGTGCGATGCGAAGGACGTGCGTGCGCTCGCCGTGCTCGCGCACGCAGGCGAGGCGGTCGAGGACGGGACGACGGTCGTCGACCCGGACGAGCAGGAGGTCGGCGAGAGCCTCTTGATCGACGTCGAGGTCGAGCAAGGGGCGACGCTCACGCTTCCGTTCGTTGCCTGGGCCGAGATCGGCCAGTCGCTCAAGTCGGCGACGCGCGAGCAATCGCCGATCCTCACGAGTGGTGAGGTGACCTTCCTGCGTAGCCCGCTGTTCTCCCTCGGTGGTCGCCTGCCGCATCCGGCGGGCGAAGCCTCACTCAAGCCCGGCGACCGGTTCTTCGTTCCCGGGCAGCGAGACCCCGGCTTCGGCTTCGTGCGGGTCGACGACGTGCCCGCACTCCTCGTGGGCTATCGCGCAAGCGGGCGCTACGCGGAGATCGAGCGCTTCGGCACGCGTGGCTACGCACTCAGCCCGACGGTCCTCGAATCGTTCGCGGGCGATTCGTCGTTGCAGCTCCTGCTGGCCGCCGTCGGAGCCGTAGGCGCGCTGGCCCAGGCGCTGAAGACCTTTCTCGATTGATCGCAACGACCGACGTCGTCGCTCCAGCGCTCCACGAGTGTGCAGGCGAGTTGCTATCGAAGTCGTCAGACCGCAGGCTGAACGCCCGCAGCAGGACCCTTCTTGTACTCGATCACGCGATACAGCACCGCCCCGAGTAGCGGGATGAAGATGATCAGTAGCACCCACACGAGCTTGTTGGGGCTCTCGTTCTTCAAGCAATGAACCAGCATCGACAGCCAGAACACGAAGACGGCGAGCCCGATCGCGGCCGGGATCAGAAAGAGAATTAAGGCAAACAGTCCTTCCATGGAATCTCCTCGCGTTGGGTGCGATCTCGCAGCCGTGGCGATCTGTGTAGGAGGTTCCGGGCGTCCCTGTCAACCTGATTTTCGCCGAACTCTCTAGCTGCCAAGCGAGCGAGCTCGGGGGCGGGCAACGGTTGTCGACTCCGGCCCGTCGCCGCCGCGAAAATTGTTTGACACCTGCCCATTCGATTGCGTACGTGTCCCTGTTTCGCGGAGCCATCGAGCAGGCTGTCCCAGTCGGGGATGACCGATGCCGATCGGCGACACGCCGAACGCTACCCGAGCTTGACCGAGTACTCGAAGCCGTCCTTGAGCGGCAGTGTCACGGAGCGGAAGCCGTGCGCGCCGCACTGCACGTAGTCGACGTAGGGAGCGAGCGAGCGGCGGAAGGTCTTGATGTTGTCGGCGAGCACCACCGCGCCAGGGCGGAGCCGGGGCTCGAGCAGCTTCAAGACCGGCAGGTAGAGCTCCTTCCAGCCGTCGAGCAGGAGCAGGTCGATCGGCTCCGGGACGTCCCGCAGCGTCTCGAGCGCGTCGCCGAGCCGGACCTCGCTCACGTCGGCGAAGCCCGCCTCCGCGAGGTGCGCGAGCGCGCGCTCGCGCTTCGAGGGCTCGAGCTCCGTGCCGATCACGCGGCCGCCGTTGTCGCGCGCCGCCGCCGCCGCGTAGATCGTCGAGACCCCGAACGAGGTGCCGAACTCGACCACCGTCCGGGCCCCGATCGAGCGCGCGACGAGGTACAGGAATCGCCCCTGCGGCCGCGAGATCGGGATGTAGACGTCCTTGAAGTCGGCGGCGAGCTGCGCCGGCGGTGGGCAGGCCTTGCCGAGGATCATGCCCGCCAGCATCGGCAGCCGGCGCAGGAAGAAGACGGTGTCCGACCGGGCGGCGCGGTGGAGCCGATCGAGGACGCTCTGGACTCGCGGTTCGTCGAGGCTGTTCATCGAGCGACCCCCACGAGCAAGAGTCGAGCCCTCGACTGCGTCCACGTCTCGCAGCGACGATGCCGCTCCGGTGCAGGCTCGACGCTGCGGCGAAACGGGTGTCGCGTGCAGTCTTCCGGCGGCGGTGGGCTCGGGACGGAGACGGTCATCGAGCGTCCGTGAGCGATGGCGGCGCGAGCCGGCCCAGCCGTCGGCCCCTGCACGATCGCGCGAAGGGCGTGCGCGGACGACGTCGCTGCGGCCCCTCGCCCTTGAGCGACGCCGCGAGTCACGCCTCCGATCGAGGGGCGATCGAGCTCACGAGCCGCCGCGCACGGCACGAACGAAGTAGCTCTCCGTCGCCTTCAAGTAGTTGCGGTTCGCCGAGCCGACGAAGAAGTTCACGCCCCATCCGATGTTCCCGGCACCGGCGGCGGACGTCGAGGTCCAGTGGACCCCCGAGAAGGTGCAGCTGCACGTGAGCACCGTACAGCCCGGCGTGCATCCCGTGTTGAACGGCGCGGAGACCGCCGGGTTCGCGGTTCCGAGATCGACGATGGTCTCCAGCTCGAAGCGATTCGGCACCCGCCAGTCGCAGAAGCCCGCGAAGCAGGGCGGCGTGTTCAGGTCGGCGATCTTCTCGAACGCCTCGTCCCACAGGTAGACGTTGTCCCAGTCATGGATCGAGCCGTCGTCGGACAGCTTCTCCCACGTCAGCGCGGTGCGCTTGTCGCGGATCGTCCCGTCGCCGTTGTCCTGGTACGAACGCGGCTCGCCGCGACGCAGATCGCCGTCCACCCCCGTGCCCGCGCAGGCGATCACGGTGCCGGCGGTGTCCCAGCACGTCGTCTGGCCGGTGCGGACGGGTCTGCTTCTCCGCGCGCCGGCGTCCGCCTCCGGGGCGAGCGCGCTCAGCACGAGAACGGTGACGAGGGTGGCGATCATCGGGAGCCGGGTCATCAGGTCATCCTTCCGGGGCTAGGGCGGGGGGCGGTCGCCGGATTGTCCGGCGAGCTCGTGAGCGCAGTTGTCGCCCGTGGGAGGGGGCTGCACAAGCGAAACCTTCGTCCGGGCTCCGTATCGCGCGCCCTGCGCGCTACAGCGTCGTGCTCCGCGCGCCGCGGCGGCCGTCGCGCCATGCGGTGCGGGCGGCCGCGTCGACGACCACGCCCGGACGCGCGTCGGTGTAGCCGTCCGCGGCGGTCCACGAGACCTCGCCGTTGACGATCACCGCGTCGACGCCCGACGCGCTGCGCACGTAGCGCATGCCGTCGCCCGGCATGTCGTGTCGCGGCAGCTCGTCGCCGCGCGCGATCGTCTCCGGGTCGAACACCACGACGTCGGCCGCCATCCCCGGCCGCAGCAGGCCGCGATCGGAGAGGCCCCAGATCTGCGCCGTGTCGCCGGTGATCTTGCGCACCGCGTGCTCGAGGCTGAGATGCCTGCCGCCACGCACGAACTCGCTGAAGAGGTAGCCGGTGTCGCCGTAGGTCGCGAAGGACTGGATGTGCGCGCCGGCGTCGCTCGCGCCGACGTGCACCAGGTCGTTCGCGAGCAGCGGGCCGATGCGGCTCGGGTCCTCGTGGCCCATGCGGGCGGAGAGGAAGTGGACGTTCAGGTCCTCCGCGAGCGACACGTCGATCATGACGTTCGCCGGTGTCGAGCCGCGCTCCGCGGCGATGTCGCCGAGCGTGCGACCGATCAGCGAAGGATCGCGGCTGTCGCGCACGCGCAGACCGGCGAAGCGCCGCGTCTCGCCGCCGGGCTCGGCCGCGTCGATCAGCTTCTTGCGCATGTGCTCGTCGCGCAGCACCCCGAGGCGCTGCTCGTGCGGCAAGCGAAGAATCATGTACCACATCGGCAGCCCGACGAAGTACAGGCTCGCCATGTCGAGGCTGAAGCTGATGTCGATCGGTCGCGTCTGCACCTGCGGCCAGACGCGCGCGCCGCGCGCCACCTGCTCCGCGACGCGCGCCATGACGCGCGGCACGTTGTCGGGAACCTGGGCGGTGTCGAAGAGCGGCGAGAAGGTCGTCGGGATGCCGTGCTTCAGCGACAGCTCGGCGAGCTGGTCGACGCGCGCCACGGTGACGTCGGTGCTGTAGAACTCGGGCACCACCTGCAGCATGCGGGCGTACTCGCCGAGCACCGCGGCGAGCGCGTCGATCTCGTCTGCGTGCGCGTAGCGGCTCGGCACGGGCGCCAGGTTCTCGTCCATGTCGACGTAGCTCGTCGACAGGCCGACGGCGCCGGCCGCGAGGCACTCGCGCAGCACGTCCTGCATGGCGCGGATCTCGTCGGCGGTCGCGGCGCGCTGCTGCGCCGCCTCGCCCATCACCCACATGCGGATCGGCGAATGTCCGGCGAGCGGCGCGACGTTCAGCGCGATGCGGCCGCGCATCGCGGCGGCGAAGCCGGCGAAGCTCTCCCACGTCCACTCGAAGGCGCCGTCGAACACGGCGTCGGGCATCTCCTCGATCTGCTGGAACATGCGCACCAGCTTCGGCCGGTGCTCGGCCTTGAGCGGCGCGAGCGACAGCGAGCAGTTGCCGTGCACGACGGTCGTGACGCCGTGCTCGAGCGCGGGCCGCGCCTGGCCGTCGAACAGCAGCTGCGCGTCGAGGTGCGTGTGCGGGTCGATGAAGCCGGGCGCGACCACGTGCCCGCGGGCGTCGATCTCGTGCCGCCCGCGCTCGGTGACGTGGCCGCCGACGCGGCGGATGCGTCCGTCCCCGATCGCGACGTCGCCTCGATACGCGGGCAGCCCGCTCCCGTCGACGATGCGTCCGTTGCGAATGACGATGTCCAGCATCGGTGCTCTCCTTGCTGCTAGTTCGACGAGGGGGCACGCGCCTGGGCACGCGCCCCCTCGCCCTGTCGGGCCGAGCCCGACAGGGCCCCACTCCCCGCGCTCCCTGCGGTCGGCCGCGCGCTGCGCGCGCGGGTGCTCGAGTCCTGGGTCACGCTCCTACCCCTCGAGCACGTGCAGAAGTCGTTGCCACGGCTGCCCGCGCAGCGCCGCGGGCGTTTCCGCGGCGCAGCTCTCGAGGAGCCGCTGCGCTTGACGCGCGTCGAGCGTGACCGTGTCGACTGCGCCGTTCTCGTGTCGGACGCGGACGACGAGGACCGCCTGACCGTCGTGTCCCGGCGCCACGACCGCGTCGTCGATCGTCGTCTGAAACACCTGCCCCAGATGGTGGCACGCCGTCTCAGGCACCCGGCGTCCGTGGCGGCTCGACGAAGATGACGTCGCTGCCGAGGAAGTGGCCGGGTGGGATGCGCGCGAAGAGCTGCAGGTTCCAGCTCTTCAGCTTGTCGATCGCCGCCTCGGTCGGCTCGTCGGGCAGCGCGCGACGGGCGAGCGCGTCCCAGTCCTCGCCCGGGAGCGGCGTCAAGAACATGCGTTGACGGGAAAGCTCCATCACGTGGTCCCTCGCGTCATGACTTCAGGCTGGAGAGGAACTCGAGCAGCGCGGCATTCGTCTGCTCGGGCGCTTCCTGCTGGTTCCAGTGGCCGGCGCCCTCGATCAGCACCTTGGCGCGCAGGTCGTCGCAGAAGGAGCCGAGCATCTGCACCGCGGGGCTCTCGGCCGCGAACTCCGGCCCCATCACCACCGCGTCACGCAGGCCGCCGACGAAGAGTGCGGGGACCTTGATCTTGAGGTCCGCGAAGGGCGCGAGCAGCTCCCAGTTGCGATCGAAGTTGCGATACCAGTTGAGGCCCCCGCGAAAGCCGGTGCGCTCGAACTCGCCGACGTAGACCTCGAGGTCCTCCTGCGAGAGCCACGCGGGCAAGCTCTCGGGCTGTGCCATCGCGTCGAGGAAGCCGGCGCTCTTCGGCAGCGCGACCATCTTCTTGACGTGTCCGGGGTCGATCGAGCCCGACGCGGAGTAGAGGATGCCGCGCATCGTCTCGCGCGCGCGCGGGTCGAGCTCGGCCTCCGCCTTCCCCGGCTCCTGGAAGTACAGGATGTAGAGGAAGCGGTCGCCGGCCATCGCCTTCATCATGGTGGTCGGGCGCACCGGCATCCGCGGCAGGAAGGGCACGCTCATGCCGACGACCGCGGGGAACTTGTCGGGACGGAGCAGTGCTGCGCTCCATGCGACGATCGATCCCCAGTCGTGACCGACGATCACCGCCCGCTGCTCGCCGAGCTCGGTGAGCAGGCCGGTCATGTCGCCGACCAGGTGCATGACCGTGTACGCGTCGACCGGTGCGGGAGCGTCGGTGCGGCCGTAGCCGCGCATGTCGGGCGCGACCGCGTGGTAGCCCGCTGCGGCGAGCGCCGTGAGCTGGTGGCGCCACGAGTACCAGCACTCGGGAAAGCCGTGGCAGAGCAGGACGAGCGGGCCTTCGCCGGCCTCGGCGATGTGCATCGACAGGTCGCCAACCTGCAGCTGGCGATGGCGAATCGTCTTCTCTTCGGACATCGAGCCTCCAGAACTCGGGGAACTCTTGAGTTACCTCGTTCCGAGATTGGACACAAGTCCAATCTCGGAGTATGTTCGCTTCCCATGATCGAGGCCGCCACCGCGCCGACCCGGCGAGACCGGAAGAAGGAGCGCACCCGCCGCGAGATCTACGAGGCGGCGATGGCGCTCTTCGCGAGCTCGGGCTTCGCGGCGGTCACCATCGCCGACATCTGCCGCGCGGCCGACGTCGGTCGTGGGACCTTCTTCTTCCACTTCCCGAGCAAGGCGGCGCTGCTCTACGAGTTCAACCGCCGCGTGGCCGACGACTTTCGCGCCGCGCTGCCGGAGCCGCGCGGGTCGGCGCAGGAAGAGCTCAGCGCGCTCGTCGAGCGGATGTCCGTCGAGCTGGTCGCGCAGGCCGAGATCATGACCGCGATGCTCGCCGAGTTCTTCGCGAGCGCGGAGGCGCTCGCCGCGCCCTCGCGCGACGACGCGCTCCCCGTGCTGGTCACCGAGATCATCCTGCGCGGCCAGGAGCGCGGCGAGTTCGACCGCGGCATCGACGCCCGCCTCGCCGCCGCGTCCTTCCTCGCGACCGCCGGGGCGATCGTCAGCGGCCGGGTCTTCCGGCCGGGCGACCTCACGCCGCAAGAGATCAACCGGCAGTTCCTCCAGCTCACGTTCTCCGGGCTCCGTCCCGCGCGCGACGCGCGCGCTTGACGCACCCGGATGATCGTCCACGACTAGAGAGATCGAGATGCAAGCGAAGCACGTCGTCGTGATCGGCGGGTCGGTCGCAGGACTGGGGGTGGCACTCGCACTCTCCGGACGCGGCCACCGCGTGACCATCCTCGAGGGGGACGCGACGCCGCTGCCCGAGAGCCACACCGAGGCGTTCTCGCAGTGGAAGCGGCGCGGCTCGCCGCAGACGCGCCACTCGCACGCTCTGCTCGCCCGGCTCCGGAACCTGGTCCGCGACCACGCGCCGGATTTGCTCGAGAAGCTCGTCGCCTGCGGCGCCGAGGAGCTGCGCTTCACCGACCGCATGCAGCAGCTCTTCCCCGGCGCGCAGGTGGAGGCCGGCGACGAGGACATCGTGGCGCTCGCCTGCCGGCGCATCACCTTCGAGTACATCCTGCGCCGCCACGTGCTCGACACCGGACGCGTCGAGTTCCGCGACGGCGTCACCGTCGAGCGGCTCGACGCCCGCCGCGACGAGGTGACCGGCGTGCCGCGCGTCGAGGGTGTGTGGGCGGTGGGCTCGTCGAGCATCGCCGAGCGGATCACCGCCGATCTGGTCGTCGACGCGTCGGGCCGGCGCTCGAAGCTCACCGAGTGGCTACCCGCCATCGGCACCGCGCCGGTGCGCGAGAAGTCGAGCCCGTGCGGCATCTTCTACACGTCGCGCTTCTACCGGCTGCACGACGGCGTCGAGCCGCCGTCGTTCGACGGCGGCATCGTCGGCGCGGACCTCGGCTACCTGAAAGTCGGGATCTTCGCCGGCGACTCGCGCGTCTTCTCGATCACGCTCGCGGCCTCGCCGACCGACCTCGAGATGCGCCGCCTGCTGCACAGCCGTCCCGGCTTCGACGCGGCGGTCGCCGCGGTGCCGCTCGCGGCGCAGTGGACCGTGCCGTCCCTCGCGGAGCCGGTGTCCGACGTGCACGCGATGGCGAACCTGACCAACACGCGCCGCTGGCTGGTCGAGGACGGCAAGCCGCTGGCGCTCGGCTTCGTCGCGGTCGGCGACGCGCTGATCCACACCAACCCGATCGTCGGCCGCGGCTGCTCGCTCGCCTGGACCGCCGCCTTCGACCTCGCCGACTGCCTCGACGCGCACGGCGACGACCCGCGCGCGCTCGCTCTCGCTTACGACGCGGCGATCAAGCGCGACGTCGTGCCGTGGTACGTGCAGCAGGTGGCGCAGGACGCCGACGCGATCGAGGTCGCGGAAGCGCAGCAGCGCGGCGACGACCCGTACGAGACCAGCAACCCCGACGGCTCGCAGAACCCCAAGGCCTTCATCCGCGGCCTCGTCAAGGACGGGCTGATCCCCGCGCTGCGCGAGGACGTGACCTTGCTGCGCATCTTCCTGCGCACGCTGCACCTGCTCGATCCGCCGGGCGACCTGATGAAGAACCCCGAGGTCTTCAACCGCGTGCTGGGTGCGTACAACCGTCGCGGCGAGCGCGAGAAGGTCGTCCTCGGTCCGAGCCGGTCGCAGATGCTCGAGCGCGTCGCGGCGCTCTGAGCGCGTTCCGACGCCGTCGTTCATGATCCCGGCGGGAGATCGACGATCGCGAAGCTCGACGTCACCTCGCCGTTACGCGCGACCGCCTGCAGCTGGTTCGCGCCGGGAAGCCCGCCCGATGTCACCCGACGACCGCCACCCGGTATGCGCGGATGGCGGGGCCCGGCGTGACGATCAAGCGGTCACGCTCGACGTGGGGAGATATCGGTGCGTGCAGGGCGCGCAGCGGGACGGTGTTCGTTGGTATAGCGACAGAACATTCCGGTGCGGATACGACCCGCAAGGACGGCGCCATACGCGGGCGCGACCTCCGCCACGTGCGTCAGGGCGAGATGGATCGCTCGTCGAACATTGATTCTTGCCCGCTCGGCGTCCGAGCCGAGGCGGGGTCGTCCGCCGAGGCTGGTCGCGCGCGCCAGCTCGCGGCTCACGTGCGTGATCTCCTCGCGGAGTGCGAGCACGTCCTCTGGGTTCCCCCCGTTCTCGTATCTCGCGAGTTGCTCGTGCAGCTCGCTCAGCCGACGCTGGTAGTCGCGCCGTGCCCGCACGTCGATCATGTCGTCGGCGAAGGAGGCTCCGACCTTCGATGCGACGGCGACGGAGCTGGGGTCGTCCGACGAAGCGTGATCTGCGGGCGGTGCCGCAAGCGCTCGGAGTTCCATGACGTGAACGTCGCGTTCGGGCTGTCGAACGAGCTCGGCGATGTAGGTGAAGCCCTTCCGATCCTCCAGCAACACGTGGGTCTCGCCACGCGACAGCTTCCAGAAGCGACCTGCGCGACTCAGCTCGAACGCGTCGCCGTCCAACGGCCGCGATGGCACCGGGCGCGGCGCGCCATCGGGGGGCGCAATCGCATCGAGCACCGCCGCACACCGTTCGGGGAGGCCGACGATCCCGATCTCACTCGCGAGCGCTGACGCCTCGTCGAGCAGCTCCCTTGCGCGTCGGTCGGCTGCTCGAAGACGAGTCAGCATGCAGCCATAGTCGTGAAGTGTGGCTGCAAGGTGCGGCCGCGCGCCCATGCGTCGGTTCATCGCGAGCGCGGCCTCGAAGTGGCCGATGGCAGAGTCGACGTCGCCCATCGTCGCGGCGAGCAGGCCGAGGAACCGGCTCACCGATCCACGCGAGATGACCAGGCTGATGGTCACGTTTCGGTCGGCGTATGGGAGGAGGAGATCGTAGAGGAGTTTGGCCCGCGCGCGGTCCTCGACGAAAGCGACGCCTTCGCTCAGATAGGTCATCGCACCGAGCCAGGTTCCGCCTCGGTCGATGTCTCCGAAGCTGCGTGCCGCGAGCGCCTCGATCTCGTCGCAGACCTCGAGCTTACGGCCGAGCCGCGTTGCGCGCAGCACGAGTGCAACCCGCCACGCGACAACCTCCGGAAACCGCTCGCGAAAATAGCGGATCACGTCGGGATCGGGGAGTGCCGTGCCCCGTGCATCCTGTAAGAGCAAAGTCTGCGCGGCGTAGGCCATTGGCCCGTTGATCTCGTAGGCCTGTAATCCGGGCACGGCCTGCGCGAACTCGTGACCTTCGCGCGACAGGACCTCGGCCGCATCGAAGCGTCCATCGAGGAATTCGCGACCGGCGCGCCACATGACGCTCACCCAGCGCTCGAATGGATCGCCCGTCTCGTTGGCTAGCGTCCGGTGTCGATCGATCGCCTCGTTGGCGCCGCGCATGTCGCCGAGGTCGAGAAGGTTGGTCGCGCGCAGCGCATGCCCCCGCATCTCGAACTCGCGACTGCCGAGGCGCGTCGCGAGCTCGAGCATCTCGTCGGCGATGGCGCAGCGCTCGCCCATGTGGTCGGGACCGAAGAGCACCGCGTGCCGAGCGATCAACGAATGTGCGACGGTCTCGGGATCGTTCGAGCGACGTGCGTCGGCCACCGCTCGCTCGCTGAGTGAGCGCGCCTCCGTTCGGGCGCCGGTCGACAGCCCCTGGAGAGCGAGCCGGCAGAGGATCCGCGCGCGCAGCGCGGGCTCGTCCTCTGGGATCGCTTGCAGCGCCTCGCGGAGAAGCTCCTCGGACCCATCGCAGCGCGAGGTGGCGGTGGACTTGAGCGCGACGATCGAGCCGACGCTGAGTGCCGCTCGGGCAAGGAGATCGGGCGCGTTCAGCTGACGGGCGATTGCCGCCGCCTGCATTGCAGCGATCCGACAGCCGGCTTCGTCGTTGGTCCAGGCCCGCGCCTCTCCAAGCGCAAGCAGGAGCTCGCAGCGCCGAAGCTCGTCGGGCGCGAGAGACGGCAGCGCGTCGAGGATACGCTCGTAGATTCCGACGGCTTCCTCGAAGGCCATCCGGCGCATGGCGTCGCGTGCAGCGCGAATCCCGTAGGTGACGAACCGGTCGTCGTCATCGTACGGTACCGCAGCCAGGAAATGGTGTGCGAGCTCCGAGACGTACCGATCGGGATCCCTTGCCGACGCCGTTTCGAGAGCCTCTGCGATCGCCCGATGGATCCGGATCCGCCGTGCTGGGCTCAGGCTTCCGTAGACGGCCTCGCGAATCAGGGCGTGGCGGAAGGAGAAGCGACCCGGCTCGAGCTGTTCGACGAGGCCGTGCCGGACCGGTTCGTCAAGCGCATCGACGACCTCGATCTGATGGATCTCGGCGGCAAGGGCGACGGTGGAAACGTCGAAGTTTCGTCCGAGAACCGCGGCGAGATCGAGGACCGTGGTGCTCTTGGGCGGAAGGGGCTTCAAGCGGCGCAAAACGGCGTCGCGTACACCCTCGGGAACCCGCAGCGGCACCGAGCCGTCGGATGGCGGACCAGCGCTGGTGACGAGCAAGCGCGAAACCTCGTGGACGAAGAACGGGTTTCCCTCTGTGACGCGGCTCACATCCAGCACCAGCCGCGGATCCGGACGCGAGCCGACGATTGCTTCGATCAAACGACCGACGTCCGGCGCGTCGAGGCCCCGTAGCGCCACGCGACGAGCGTCTCGGGCAAGCTCGGCAAGGGGTTCGACGAGACCTTCGGTCAGGCTTGCTTCGTGCGCGCGGTAGGTTCCGACGAACTGGATGGGCGACTCGGCGAGCGTCCGGGCCAGGAAGGCCAGCAAGAGCACCGAGACCCGATCGGCGGCGTGGAAGTCGTCGATGACGACGAGCATTGGCCGGTGTGCCGCGCTGCGACGGAGCAAGGCCGCGACGGCATCGAAGAGCAAGAAGCGAGCACTCTCGGGGTCGCCAGGGGGTGGTGCGGTTCCGGCGCACGACGCCTGTGCGACCTCGGGAGCGATCTGGCCGAGGTACTGGGCGTGGTGACCGAGCCCCGCGGTGGCGGTCACGTCGTCCTCGAGGATCTGTCGAATCACCTCGATCCAGGGCCAGTACGGCGGTGTCGCGCCGCCCTCCCAGCAGCGGCCCCAGTGGACCGACATTCCTCGCGCGCGCGCCAGGTTCGCGAGTTCCGTGGCAAGGTGTGTCTTGCCGATGCCCGCCTCGCCGGAGACCAGGAAGAGCGAGCCCTGCGGTCGGCTCACGGCTGTGAGCCCGAGTTCGAGAGCGGCGAGCTCCACGCTGCGGCCGACGAACGGGAACGGGGTGCGCGGCTCGATTCCGTCCGGTCGGGAAGGGGGGGCATCGGTGGCCCACGACGAGCGACCGGCTGGCCGATCTAGCAGCATGTGCGAGCTCTTCGTCGCATCTGATTCATGCTTCGAGGTCTCGGGTCAAGGCTGAAATGTCGTGCTCGGGCGCAGGCAACGCTCCTCGCCCCGCCCGCCGACGGAATGCCTTTACACGCTCCTCCGCCGGGCGTACGGAGGAAGGCGTCGCAACCGCACGCTGCTCGGGAAGGGAGGTTGGTCACATGGCCGCACCGTCCACGGCACCGGTCTCGACGGAGCCCAGAAGAGAGTTCGATCCGGCAGACTTCCGCACGCACGGAATGCTCGCCGGGCTGATCGGGGCTGCGCTGCTCGCCGGGTGGTTCCTGATCCTCGACGTTCTGCGCGGCCACGCGCTCTACACGCCGACGCTGCTCGCGCGCATGCTGCTGGCCGCCGGAGACGGCAGATCGCCCGACGTGCCCGTCGAGGGCTCGCTCGGGTTGACGCTGGGCTTCACCGCTCTGCACGCGCTCGCGTTCGCGGCGATCGGCCTGACGGTCGCGGAGTTCCTGCGGCGCTTCGACCTGGTACACAGCAAGGCGCTGCCGCTCGTGCTCCTGTTTGCCGCGCTCTGTGTGACCTTCCTCGCGTTCGGGATCCTCTACACGGCCATCGGACCGGACGGCCTCGGTCTGCGCGACGCCTTCATCGGGAACGTCCTCGCCGCGCTCGGGATGGCGGGCTACCTCGGGCGAACCCTCGGCGCGGCGAACCGCGTTTGAGCTGATCGGCCCGGGACGTCCCGCCGAGGGGGACGCGCCCGTCCGGCCCGGGACGACGACGCAGCAGTCCAGCTTGCGCATCTGCAGCGCCGCCACGAGGTCTGCTTATCAGGGGCAGAACGTCGCGTCATAGGCAATTCCACGTTTTGGCAAAACGGACCGTTGACGTACGCGACGGCGATTCGCTATCCGTAAGGCACACCCCCATAGGGACCTTATGAAATTAGGCGAAGGCGAGGAGCTCGAGCTCGACTCCATCGACTTGCAGATCCTGCAGACGCTCCAGCAGGACTGCAAGATTCCGCTGGCGCGAATCGGCGACCTGGTCGGTCTGTCGGCGCCATCGGTGATCGACCGGATCAAGAAGCTCGAGCACGGCGGCGTGATCCGCGGCTACCACGCGGAGCTGGACGGCAGGCAGGTGGGGCTCGACGTGACGGCCTTCATCGGCGTCCTCGTCGAGCACCCGGCGGGGGTCGAGGAGTTCGAGATGAAGGTCGCGTCGCTCGAGGGCGTCCTCGAGTGCCACCACGTGACCGGGCAGCACACGCTGCTCCTCAAGGTGAAGACCCGGGACACGTCGGCGCTCGAGGGGCTGATCCGTCAGGTACGGGCGATCCCCGGGGTGGCGCGCACCGAGACGATGGTCGTGCTCTCGACGCACACCGAGCGGGCCCAGCTGCCGCTCGGCGCGCAGCTCGAGGCCTGCCGGCAGCCGGCACAGCCGCGCCGACGCGCGGGACGCAACGGCGAGCGGAACAAGGTGCTCGCCATCAAGCCGGCGTCCAGCGACGGCTGACGGAGAGGCATCTCGTGGGAGAGGGAACGAAGCGAGGCTCGCGATGATCAGAGAGAATCAGCACGGACACCGAGACGACTGCCCCGTGCACGGCGCCGAAGCCGTGCGCGCGATGCGCGAGACTCGCAAGGCGGCCGAGAAGCACGGCGTCTACCGCTCGGCCACCGAGAGCGACGCCTGCGGCGTCGGCTTCGTCGTCAACATGCGCGGCGAGCGCTCGCACGCCATCGTCGAGATGGGGCTGCAGATCCTGCGCAACCTCGAGCACCGCGGCGCGTGTGGCTGCGATCCGCTGACCGGCGACGGCGCCGGGCTCCTGATGCAGATCCCGCACGAGTTCTTCGCCCGCGAGTGCAAGCAGCTCGGCTTCACGCTGCCCGCCGAGGGCGAGTACGGCGTCGGGATGGTGTTCCTGCCGCGCGACGTCTTCGAGCGCAACGAGTGCCTCGAGATGTTCGAGAAGGCGGTGCGCGAGGAGGGGCAGCGCATCCTCGGCTGGCGCACCGTGCCGGTCGATCCGACGACGACCGGTCCGCTCGCGCGCTCGTCGATGCCCGAGATCCGGCAGGTGTTCATCGCGCCGGGTCGCGGCGTCAAGGATCGCGCGGTGCTCGAGCGCAAGCTCTACGTGATCCGCAAGTCGGTCGAGAACGAGGTGCGCGCCGCGAAGAATCTGCGCGACGCCGAGAGCTTCTACGTCCCGAGTCTGTCGACGAAGACCATCGCCTACAAGGGCCTGCTGCAGCCCGAGCAGATCCCCGCGTTCTACGCCGACCTGCGCGATCCGACCTTCGTCAGCGCGCTCGCGCTCGTGCACCAGCGCTTCTCGACCAACACCTTCCCGTCGTGGGACCGCGCGCACCCGTACCGCTTCATCGCGCACAACGGCGAGATCAACACGCTGCGCGGCAACGAGAACTGGATGCACGCGCGCGAGAAGCAGTTCGCCTCCGAGCTGTTCGGCGACGACGTCGAGAAGATCCAGCCGGTGATCGACGGCACGACGAGCGACTCCGGCCGCTTCGACAACGCGCTCGAGCTGCTCGTGCAGAGCGGACGCTCGCTGCCGCACGCGGTCATGATGATGATCCCGGAGGCCTGGCAGAAGCACGAGAGCATGAGCGACACCAAGCGTGCGTTCTACGAGTACCACTCGTGCTTGATGGAGCCGTGGGACGGTCCCGCGTCGGTCGCGTTCACCGACGGCACGGTGATCGGCGCGATCCTCGACCGCAACGGGCTGCGGCCGTCGCGCTACGTGGTGACGAAGGACGGTCTCGTCGTCATGGCGTCGGAGGTCGGCGTGCTGCCGATCCCGCCCGAGGACGTGGTCGCGAAGAACCGCCTGCAGCCGGGCCGCATGTTCCTGGTCGACACCGCGCAGGGCCGCATCGTCGACGACGAGGAGATCAAGGAGGGCATGGCGGCGCGCAAGCCCTACCGCCAGTGGCTCGCGGAGAACCTCGTCAAGCTCGACGACGTCGCGCGGGTCGATCCGTCGCACCTTCCGGCGCTCTACTCCGACGCCCAGCTGCTCGAGCTGCAGCAGGCCTTCGGCTACACGCTCGAGGACCTGCGCTTCATCATGAACCCGATGGCGCTGAACGGGCAGGAGGCGGTCGGCTCGATGGGCACCGACACGCCGCTCGCGGTGCTCTCGGACAAGCCGCAGCTGCTGTTCAACTACTTCAAGCAGCTCTTCGCGCAGGTGACGAACCCGCCGATCGATCCGATCCGCGAGGAGCTCGTCATGTCGCTGAAGGCGACGATCGGTGCCGAGCAGAACCTCTTCGAGGAGACGCCGCTCCACTGCCACCAGCTCGAGCTCGAGACGCCGGTTCTGACCGACGAGGAGCTCGCGCGCATCAAGCGCATCGACAACGGCACGCTGCGCACAGTCACGCTCTCGACTTTGTATTACGCGCGCGGCGGCGAGAACGCGCTCGAGCACGCGATCGACGAGCTGTGCTCGAAGGCGTCGGCGGCGGTCGCCGACGGCGCGACGATCATCGTGCTCTCCGATCGCGAGGTCGACCGCGACTTCGCGGCGATCCCGAGCCTGCTCGCGACGGCGGCGGTGCACCACCACCTGATCCGCGAGGGCACGCGCACGCGCTGCGGTCTCGTGATCGAGTCGGCGGAGCCGCGCGAGCCGCAGCACTTCTCGCTGCTGGTCGGCTACGGCGCCGGCGCGATCAACCCGTACCTCGCGTTCCAGACGCTGCGGCAGCAGGTGCGCGAGGGCTTCGTCAAGAACGTCACCGAGGACGAGGCCTGCGAGCACTTCGTCAAGGCGATCGGCAAGGGGCTCCTGAAGGTGATGTCCAAGATGGGCATCTCGACCTTGCAGAGCTACCGCGGCGCTCAGATCTTCGAGGCGATCGGCCTCAACCAGGAGTTCATCGACCGCTACTTCACCTGGACCTCGACGCGCATCGAGGGCGTCGGCCTCGACGTGATCGCGCGCGAGACCGCGATGCGCCACAAGTTCGCGTTCGAGACGTCGCCGTCGCTCGACGGCGAGCTCGATCCGGGCGGGCAGTACCAGTGGCGCCGGCGCGGCGAGTATCACGCGTACAACCCCGAGACGATCGCCCACCTGCAGCACTCGGTGCGCAAGGGCAGCTACCAGCTCTTCAAGCGCTACTCGCAGCTGGTCAACGAGGCGGACCAGAAGCTCTGCACGCTGCGCGGGCTGCTGCGCTTCAAGCAAGGGAATCCGATCCCGCTCGAGGAGGTCGAGCCGGCGAGCGAGATCGTCAAGCGCTTCAAGACCGGCGCGATGTCGCTCGGCTCGATCAGCCGCGAGGCGCACGAGAACCTCGCGATCGCGATGAACCGCCTCGGTGGCAAGTCGAACACCGGCGAGGGCGGCGAGGATCCCGTCCGCTACCAGCTCGACCCGAACGGCGACTCGCGTCGCAGCTCGATCAAGCAGGTCGCGTCGGGACGCTTCGGCGTGACGAGCCACTACCTCGTCAACTCCGACGAGCTGCAGATCAAGATGGCGCAGGGAGCGAAGCCCGGCGAGGGCGGCCAGCTCCCCGGCCACAAGGTCGACGACTACATCGCGAAGATCCGCTACTCGACGCCCGGCGTCGGCCTGATCTCGCCGCCGCCGCACCACGACATCTACTCGATCGAGGACCTCGCGCAGCTGATCCACGACCTCAAGAACTCGAACGACCGCGCGAGGATCAGCGTCAAGCTGGTGGCCGAGGTCGGCGTCGGGACGGTCGCCGCGGGCGTGTCGAAGGCCAAGGCCGACGTCGTCCTCATCAGCGGCGACTCCGGCGGGACCGGCGCGTCGCCGCTGACGTCGATCAAGTATGCGGGAGCGCCGTGGGAGCTCGGCCTCGCCGAGACGCAGCAGGTGCTGGTGATGAACGACCTGCGCGGTCGCATCCGCGTCGAGACCGACGGTCAGCTCAAGACCGGTCGCGACGTCGCGGTGGCGGCCCTGCTCGGTGCGGAGGAGTTCGGCTTCGCGACCTCGGCGCTGGTCGCGCAGGGCTGCATCCTGATGCGCGTCTGCCACCTGAACACGTGTCCGGTCGGCATCGCGACGCAGGACCCCGTGCTGCGAAAGAAGTTCGAGGGCAAGCCCGAGCACGTGGTGAACATGATGATGTTCATCGCGGAAGAGCTGCGCGAGATCATGGCCGAGCTCGGCTTCCGCAAGGTCGACGACATGGTCGGTCGCGTGGACCGGCTCGACGTCAACGACGCGATCGACCACTGGAAGGCGAAGGGCATCGATCTGACGCAGATCCTGCACAGGCCCGAGGTGCCGGCGAACGTCGCGATCCGCTGCGTCGAGAGCCAGGACCACGGCCTCGACAAGGCGCTCGACAACCAGCTCCTCGAGCTCGCAAAGCCCGCGCTCGAGCACGGGACTCCGGTCGAGTTTTCGATGCCGATCCGCAACGTCAATCGCACGGTCACGACGATGCTCTCGGCAGAGGTGTCGCGACGCTACGGTGCGGACGGCCTGCCACCCGAGACGATCAAGATCCACTTCACCGGATCGGCGGGGCAGAGCTTCGGCGCGTTCATGGCGAACGGTCTGTCGGTGACGCTCGAGGGCGACGCCAACGACTACTTCGGCAAGGGCATGAGCGGCGGCCGCATGGTGGTGATCCCGCCGCGCGAGGCGACGTTCGTCCCCGAAGAGAACATCATCGTCGGCAACGTGTCGCTCTACGGCGCGACCGGCGGCGAGGTGTTTCTGCGCGGCATGGCCGGCGAGCGCTTCTGCGTCCGCAACTCCGGCGTCACCGCGGTGGTCGAGGGCGTCGGCGACCACGGCTGCGAGTACATGACCAAGGGGCTCGTCGTCGTGCTCGGTGAGACGGGACGCAACTTCGCGGCGGGAATGAGCGGCGGCGTCGCGTACGTCTTCGACCAGGACCAGACGTTCCAGTCGCGCTGCAACATGGGCCAGGTCGAGATCGACCCGCTCGAGCCGCGCGACATCGAGCTGCTGCACGACCTCGTCAAGCGTCACTACGAGTACACGCAGAGTGCCGCCGCCTGGCGCCTGCTGTCGGGCTGGAAGCAGCTGTCCAGGCACTTCGCGAAGGTGATGCCGGTCGAGTACCGCAGCATCCTCGCCAAGCTGCACCTCGACGCGGAAGCCGAGAAGCTCGCGAGCGTCTGAAGGATGTCGAATCGGCTGGAGGGTTCGCTGGGCCTCTGTGCGAGCGACGCGGGCTTCGCCCGGGGCGCGAGGTCCATCGGAGGAGCGGAGGCTCGCGTGCGTAGCGCGCGAGCCGAGCACCGCACGGGGACGGAATAGAATAATGGGCAAGATCACTGGATTTCTCGAGATCGAGCGCGAGCTACCCGAGCGCCGTCCCGTCGAGGAGCGGCTGAAGGACTGGCACGAGCTCGAGGGCAAGCTGCCGGAGGACAAGCTGCGCGACCAGGGCGCGCGCTGCATGGATTGCGGAATCCCCTTCTGCCACAAGGGCTGCCCGCTCGGGAACATCATCCCCGACTGGAACGACCTCGTGTACCGCGGGCGGTGGGAGGACGCGATCGAGCGTCTGCACTCGACCAACAACTTCCCCGAGTTCACCGGGCGGGTGTGTCCGGCGCCGTGCGAGGAAGCCTGCGTCCTCAACATCAACGACGACCCCGTCACCATCAAGCAGATCGAGAAGCAGATCATCGACCACGCGTGGAAGCACGAGTGGGTGACGCCGCTCGTTGCGCCGACGAAGACCGGGAAGAAGGTCGCGATCGTCGGTTCGGGGCCCGCGGGGCTCGCGTGCGCGCAGCAGCTCGCGCGCGCCGGGCACGACGTCACCGTGTTCGAGCGCGCGGACCGCATCGGCGGGCTGCTGCGCTACGGCATTCCCGACTTCAAGATGGAGAAGGACCTCATCGATCGGCGCATGGCGCAGATGGAGGCCGAGGGCGTGACGTTTCGTGCCGGCGTCGACGTCGGCGTGGATGTGAGCGCCGACGAGCTGCGCTCGTCGTTCGACGCGGTCGTGCTCGCCGCCGGTGCGACGCAGTCGCGCGATCTGCCCGTGCCCGGACGCGAGCTCAAGGGCATCCACTTCGCGATGGAGTTCCTGCCGCAGCAGAACAAGGTCGTCGCGGGGGACACCGTCCCCGGTCAGATCCGTGCGGACGGGAAGAAGGTGATCATCCTCGGCGGTGGCGACACCGGGTCGGACTGCCTCGGCACTTCCAACCGACACGGGGCCGCGTCGGTGCACCAGTTCGAGCTGCTGCCGCAGCCGCCTTCTTCGCGGACGGAGGACGTCGCGCCGTGGCCGTACTGGCCGATGATCCTGCGCACTTCCTCGTCACACGAGGAGGGCGTCGTCCGGGACTTCAGCATCAACACGAAGAAGTTCTCCGGGGATGCGGACGGGAACGTTCGGAAGCTGCATGGTGTCAGGCTCGAGTGGGTGAAGTCGGACAACGGCGGGCCGCCGAAGATGGTCGAGATCCCCGGGTCGGAGTTCGAGATGGACTGCGACCTCGTGCTGCTCGCGATGGGGTTCCTCGGGCCGGAGAAGCCGCTGCTTGCTCAGCTCGGGTGCGAGCTCGATGCGCGCGGGAATGTCGTCGCGGACGCGGAGTATGCGTCGAGCGTTCCTGGCGTGTTCGCGTGCGGGGATGCGCGCCGCGGGCAGTCGCTCGTGGTGTGGGCGATCTGGGAGGGGCGCGAGGCGGCGCGGGGGGTGGATAAGTTCTTGATGGGGGAGACGGCGCTGCCGGCTAGTCCGATGGTGTGAGGGAAGGTCCCTCCTTTCCTAAAGACACGGTAATGGCCGCTTCGCCACTTCTCGCACAGATCCGAAGAGCGTCCCTCTTAACCACGGCTTCGTTTGTTCTGCTCGTGTCGAGTCCTGCTGATGGCTTCCTCGGCCCGGAGCATGAATGGGTCTCGGACGGTGCGATGTGCCTAGTCGCAGATTACCTGGAAAGGAGCGCGAACGCCGCGCAAGACACGAACCCGCGCAGGGTGGTGGCGCATCGTGTCGTCCAAGGGTTCCAGATGAGAGCGGCTGGCGCGACCTACGGAGAGATCAGCATGTACCCTGACTACGTCGGGGTATCCAACGATCTGCTCCATACGTCGCAGCAAGGCCTCTGGCGCATCGACAGCCGCGCGATTCGGGAGCACCCTTTCCTGATTGGGATCGGCGAGGTCCGAAGAAACTCCCACCACTTCCGCTTGGAAGCGTTCGAGGAGTTCCATTCACTGCACGACGATGCGGTAGTGCGAGCGTGGGCTGCGAGCTTGACGATCGACCCTCAAGAGCAAGAGGATGCTCTGGTTGATGCCATCGCGCTCAATGCGTTCGCGGACCACTTCCTCGAGGATGCGTTGGCGCCGGGCCACATGACAGACGATGCACACGGACGTTCGCATATGCAGAACGATCGCGCGCATGACTTGGGAAACTCCGAGGGTAGGACGTTTCGCGTACCTGGAGACGTGCTTGCTGAGCTCGTTCAGATGGCGGGCGAGAGCTTAGACGTGCGGCGACGAACCTACGACCGGTGCTTCCCAATAGTCGTGATCGCCTCCCCCCGAAGTGGTGGAGCAATGGAGGCGGCGAAGAACAAGAGGTGCCGGCGGCCGAAATACGGATGAGAGGGGATGGTGGGGTGTACGGCATGCGGGATGGCGTGGCCCACGACCAGATCGAGCAGGGACTATTCATGACCCTAGCGGTCGCTCGATCGATCCGCGATGTGATTGACACCTTCGTGACCCAAAAGCAATCTAACTTCTTTGGTAACCGAGTCTGCGCCGGCGACGAGAGTCAGACGAAAGGAGCCATTCCGAACGACTACAAGGAAGCCCCCGATGCTCGCCCTAGGTGCTACTTTGTTGGGAAGGAGATGGTCGGCCCCGATGACGCGAGGCGGCAGTCGTTCGCGGGTTTTGCCCTCGGGACCTACAATAGCGACCCTCGCCCCTGGTATGAACCCCTCAAGTGCCCGGAAATCGGGATAGGCTTCGAGCTGCAGAGAATACTCAGCACCTCGCGGGTGATGGTGTCACCGGAGGTTCGCTTCAACCTCCCTCTCGGCTCCGACGCGCTAGCGTTCTCTTGGGGGCCGGGATTCAGCTTCGTCGGCTGGGCGGACAATTACAATGGTTACGGCCCCGACATCCACTTCTACATGGATATCAAATCCTGGAGTACGTTCTTTGCCGTGGACTCCGGGTATCGCTTCTACAATGGCGAAGTGAGCGACCACACTCCGCGCGTCGCTGGTCGGCTGGGATTCGGGAACGGAGTCTTCTCGGCATACTTTGGTGTGGGCTACGACGCCGCCATCATCGACGGCAGGTTCCGGCACGACGGGACGACATTTGGACTCGGCATCTCGGCGTCGGTCTCTTCGACCGAGATCGCCGATCTCGTTCGGGATCGACGTTGAGCGCGCCAGACTGCGAGCGAAACCCAGTTCTGTTCGCTCCCTCGTCTGCTTTTGGGAGTCTTCGGGGATTGGCGTGGGCGAGACCGACCATGATCGCGATGCCCGGTGATCTTGGTGCACGTGCGGCCAGTTGATCGACCGGCTGACCTTCTGCGCGCGGCTCGTCGAGCCTCGTGATACCCGCCAGCGCGGATGCTCGCCCTTGCTCGCGGGCGTCGCTGCGGATTTCCGCGTCCGAGCGGCGGTCCGTCCGACGTGTGGCGCTACCGTTGCACCGGCTCGCTCACGGGTCGTGCGTCGCGGTGACGCCGGCCTCGGCGCCAGTCGTTGCGGCGAGGAGCGCCTGCACCGCAAGGTGGGAGTCGATTGGCTCGCCGTCCCAGCGCGGAAACGCGGTCGTCGCGTCGACCACCAGTAAGTCGGCGGCCCCCGTCTGGCATTGACGCCCCCGCCTCTGCGATCCTCGACGTCGTCCCGCGAGGAGGGGGCCGGACATGGATCGAGAGGCAGCAAGGATTCGCGTACTGGTGCGGGCGGCAGGGCCGCGAGCGAGGGGCGTACGGCTTCCCGGTGATGTGTGCCGCGAGCTGATCGCGTTCGCGCGCAGTCGCCGCCACGACGGGATTGGCGTGCGGCGGATCGCGGCGGTGACGGGCGTGTCGACGGAGTCGATCCGGCGCTGGACGCAGCGCGCGGAGTCGCGCTTGGTGGCGCGGGAGCTGATACCGCTCGAGGTCCGCGCGGAAGTGCCGCGCGCCGAGCACCACGGCGCGCTCGGCGTCAGCTCCGCGTCGGGCTGCCGGATCGAGGGTCTAACGCTCGAGCAGGCCGTCGCGGCGCTCGGTCGCCTCGGGTGATCGGCTCGTCGCGCAACCTGTGTATGTGGGCGTATCCGTACCAGCCGAGGCTGGTGTGCGATGCTGGCCGAAAAGGGCTCGATCCTGCGCCCGCATCGCGTCGTCTGCTCGCGCGTGGTGCGGCCCGTCGCCTTCTCTTGACTGGAGAGGTGTCTGTTTCGCCAGAAGATCGCCCGGACGCCAAAGGGGCGAGCTGTTCGCGCGCCGGACGGGAGGAGATCGACGGAGGCGGGGTGACGGTGTCCGGTGGGGCGGAGTACCTCGAGAGTGCACGTAGACGATGCAAGTGATCGGGACCGCGCGCGTCAATGGTCAACCGGACCGAGCTCGCACGCGACGTCGCGTTGCCGCAGCCCGCGGTGCATCGCCGGCTCAACCTGCTCGAGACGTCCTACCGGCTGGCGCTGCGGCTGCCCGAGTTCGCGTTCAGTCGCACCAAGCCCCTCGTCAAGTCGCGGCAGATCGAGCCGCGCGCCTCGAAAGGTCCTGCTCGAAAGGTCCTGCCGCGATCGCGCTTTGCCGAAAGAATCAAGCGGTCCCGCCCATGTCCGGATCGAACAAGCTCAACTTCAATCCCGGCACCCGCGCGAAGTGCTCGCGATTCCTCGTCACCAGGATCGCGTTGCGCGAGATGCAGATGCCGGCGATCAGGTAATCGGCCATTCCGATGCCCTGGCCGGCCGCCTCGAGCTGCCGTCGTGCTTCCGCGGCTTCGCGCGCGGCGGGGCGATCGAACGACAGCACCCGGAAGGGCGCCAGGAGGGTCTGCACCTTGTCCCGCTCCTCCTGCGTCCGGGCACCGCTCGCGAGCTCGAACACGTTGATCGTGGTCGTGGCGACGTCGCCCGTCCGCAGCTCCAGCGCGACGCGATCCTTGGCGCGTTTCCGTCCGCGTAAGGCATCGATCAGGACGTCGGAGTCGATGATGATCATCGCCAGGTGCTGCGCAGATCGCGAACCGACCGTTCGAGAGCCGTTGCTGCCTCGTCGTCCAAGGTACCGAGTGTTTGCAGCGCGCGGTTCACTAGGTCACGGCGTCCGAGGCTCTCTTCGATGTAGTGATCGATCGCGTCTCGAACGATTGCCGAGAACCCCTTCTCGCCGCGTCGAGCCGCAAGCTCGAGTAGCTTGGCACGCTGTGCATCTGTGATTTCGACGGTTGTTCGCATGCTTACCTGAGTACATGCATGTGCATGCGCTGGTCAAGGCTTACGCTTCAACCTGGAACGCTCACCCCCGCTCGCGGGTCCTCGACGAACTGCCGCTCGGGGATGCCCGGCGCCGCGGTCCGTGCCGCCGAGGCCGTCGACGATCAGTCCAACCAGCGCCGGGCGGTGCAGCCGGCGGACGATCAGCTCGGTCCAGGTGCCGTGGTCGAGCGCGAGCCGGCTGCGCAGCGGCGCCACCTCGAAGCTCGGCCGCTCCTCCCACATCGGCAGCACCTACGGATAGCCGCCTGCGACCTGCGAGCGCATCTCGAACTCCGCGCCGATCGCCCAGAAGCCGAGCACGCCGATGCCGTACTGGCCCTGCAGCATCAGCTCGCGGCGCTGCTGCGGCGTCAAGCTACGCTTGTGCGAGTGGCCGTTGTGGGTCGCGATGTGCGCCGGGGCGTCGGGCCGCTCGAGCTCCGCGTTCACGCCCTCGCCGTCGTCGGCGATGCGCAGCGTCGCCACTTGACGCTTGCGGCCACGCCCCGACCGCGAGCGCGCAGCGCCCGCGGACATCAAGGCTTGGGACGCGCGAAGAACCAGTCGCCCACCACCCGCTTGAACTCCGCCGTCGGCACGAAGAAGTGATCCGCCCCCACCATCTCCCAGAGCTCCACCGACCCCCCGTCCCGACACCCGTCCACGTACCGCGTCACCACCGTCTCCGCCCCGGCCTTGAAGCTGTCCGCGTCGACCACGCCGCCGTCCTCCGACACGCCCGAGCATCGATTCAGCCCCACCCACCGCGCCACCGACTCCGGCGCGCTCGGGTACGGCCCCGTGAACGACCCACCCTCGAAGCGGATCACGCTGTCCTGCGTCCCGTGCACGTGCAGGATGTGGACGCCGTGCGACGGCCGGCACAGCGCCGGATCGATCTCGATCGCGCCCGCGATGCTGACGATGCCGGCGATCAGATCTGAATGGTCGCACGCCATCCGGTGGCCCATGAAGCCGCCGTTCGAGACGCCGATCGTGAAGATGCGTCGCCGGTCGACCTTCCAGCGCGCCTGCACGTCCTCGATCACGCGGCGCAGATACGCCGAGTCGTCGACGCCCGACCGGTCGAAGTCGCAGCATCCCGACGTCGCGTTCCAGTAGGGGCTGCCGGTCCTGTCGCGCAGTCCCTCGGGGACGGCCAGGAGGAAGCCGCGCTCCTCGGCGACCGCCTTGAAGCCGAAGGCGCCGACCGCGAACGAGCCGGGGATCGAGTAGCTGTGCAGGAGCAGCACCAGCGGCATCGCCGTGCTGCCGTCGTAGGACGACGGTACGAAGACGTCGACCGGACGCTCCTCGCCGCCGACGGGTCCGGTGGGAACCTCGGGTGCGGGCGACGACGAGTCTCCGCATCCGCCGGCGATCGTCGCCGACAGCGCCAGAAGCACCGCTACCGTTCGCCCGCAGAGCTGAGATCGCGTCCGCATCTCGATGTTCCCTCCGGCCACACGAGACGCCGCGGTGGCGTCAAGTCAGGCCCGTCGCGCGTCAGTCGTCCGGAGCGCCGCGCGCGATCCACTCCCGGATCTGCTCGATCTGCCGCTCCGCGAGCATCGCCGCGATCGGCATCGGATCCCCGCAGCGCGGCGTGCGGCTCGCGACCTTCTCGAACAGCAGGCTGGCGGCAGGATCGCCAGGCACGACGCGCAGCATCGCGGACGAGTCGCAGAACGGACCCGCGGCAGCGGCGCCGACGAGCGCTGCGTACGCGCCGTCGCGGCTCGTCATCGCGAGCCCTCCGGCGCCGCCACCGTGGCAGAGCGGCGTGTTGCAGCCCTCGGCGACCAGCACCTCCTCGTAGACGGCACGGAACGTCGGCGCGCCCGACGGCGTCGGACGCGGCCCGCCACCGCCGCCCGCGCCGGGATCGTCGGGAAGTGCCAGCACGTGCAGCATGCGGCCCGTGGTGCCGACGATGTGCTGCATCCCGCTGCCGAAGTGCACGCGCCCGTGCGCGATGCTGGCGCCGCCGGCGATCGTGCCGGCGGTCGGGAACACGAAGAGATCCGCGCCGGTGTCGGTGTCGAAGCCGTAGAGGTCGGTGTCCGACGCGACCACGCCGACGCCGTTCGCGGTCGTGATCGGCGCCCACACCCAGCCGGGCAGCGCGCGCTCCCAGACGATCGCGCCGTCGGCCGGGTCGAGCGCGAACAGCGTCCCGAAGCCGCCGCCGTTGTTCGCGACCAGCAGTCGCGTGCCGTCGAACGCGCCGTTGTTGAGCACGCCGCCGGTGAGCGGGCTGCCGGGGCCGAGCTTGCGCTGCCAGACCACCGCGCCGGTCGCGCGGTCGAGCGCCCAGAACATGCCGTTCTTCTGGCCTGCGCCGACGAGCTTGCGGCCGCCTGCGGCGAAGAGGATCGGGTTCGCGCCGAAGTCGGCGTCGGGACCGCGAGGGTTGATCGGCGTGAACACGTCGCCCTCGACCGTCTGCGTCGTCCACAGGCGCCTGCCGGTGTCGAGGTCGAGCGCAAAGATCGCGTCCGAGCCGGGGCCGGCCTCGCCGGTGTAGTTCTGTCCCGAGCCGGCGAAGACCATGCGCGCCTCGGGATCGATCGACACCGTCGACCACACCGACGCCCCGTTGTGCGGCGGATCGGCGGTGTAGTCGCGCCAGAGCTGCTGGCCGGTCTCCGTGTCGAACGCGGCGACGCCGCCGCGGAAGGTCGCGTTGTCGCGCACGATCTCGTTCGAGCTGAGGCCGACGACGACGTAGCCCTCGAACACGATCGGCGACGAGAGGCCCGTCGCGAGCGGGTGTGCATCCGTTCGCGTGCTCCAGAGCTGCTCGCCGGTTGCCGCGTCGAGCGCACGCAGCATCGCGCCGAGGTCGTGCACCCAGAGCGTGCCGTCGCGGTAGGCGAGCGACGACGTCGCGCCGAAGTCGGTGCGCTGCCAGAGCACGGCTCCGGTGTCGCCGTCGAACGCGTAGATCGCGCCGGTCGAGGTCGCGTACACGGTGCCGTCCACCGCGACCGGCGTGCCGTAGACCTGACCGCGCGCCTCGAGCTCCCAGAACGATCGGAGCCGGTGCGCGTTCTCCCGTGAGAGCGTCGTCTCGGCGCGGTTGGTGTAGCTCGACGCGAGGTCGTAGCCGAGCATCGTCCACGCGTTCGTCGCGGCGGGCGGGTCTGCCGCGCGATCGCTGCACGCGCAGAGCAGGCCCGCGATCGCGATCGTCCTCGCGAGCGCCGTCACCCGATCGCGTGCGCGTGCTGGGATCAGCGGCAGGCTCCGTCCGGACGCATAGAACGGACGCTCGGCGGATCGCAACAGTCGCGTTCGATCGACACGCGAGCGAGCGAACGAACCTGGGCCTCCTCGATCTCGGCACGAGCGTCGCCACCCGCGCCGGCGCCGCCCTCCGTCGAAGCGCGATTTCTTGACCCACCGGAGCCCGGTCCCTAGCATCCCCCCATGCCCCCCACGGCGCCCAGCGCTGCGCTCGACGAGTCCATCCGCTCGATCGTCAGCACCGAGCCTGCCGTCGTGGCTGTGTGGCTCTTCGGCTCCCGCGCCCGCGGCAGCGAGCGCCCATCGAGCGACGCCGACGTCGCCGTCCTGCTCGAGCGAGGCACGAGCAAGGAGCTCTTGACGCGGCTCACGGCGGCGCTGACGACCGAGCTCGGCATCGACGCCGACGTCGTCGACCTGGCGTCGAGCACCCCGGTCCTCGGATTCGAGATCGTCGCGCACGGCCGGCGCGTCTTCGCGCGCGACGCGCTCGCCGCCGACGAGGCCGAGGAGCGCTGCCTGCGCGAGTACCTCGACACCGCGCACATGCGTCGCGTGCAGAGCCACTACCTCTACGGCGACCCGCTGTGACGCTGCGTCCCCCCGCTGCCGAGGCGCGGCTCCGGCGTCTGCACCTGGTGATCCGACGCCTGCGCCGCTACCGCGAGCGCGGGCCGGACGCGATCCGCGCCGACGAGGACCTGCAGTGGCTCGTCGAGCGCGGACTGCAGCTCGGCTGCGAGATCGTGCTCGACGTCGGGAATCACATTCTGGTCGGCGCCTTCCAGCGCCCCTCCGAGCGCTACGAGGAGATCCTGAGCGGTCTCGCCGCCGAGGGCGTCATCTCGGCAGGGCTGCGTGCGGAGCTTTCGGGTCTCGGCGGGTTCCGCAATATCCTCGTGCACGGCTACATGGATGTGGACCTCGAACGCGTCCTGAGCACTCTCGAAGACGCTCCCGAGCGCTTCGAGCGCTTTGCGAGCGAGCTGCACGCGTGGCTCGTGCGACACGCGCCGCAGTCCTGACGCGAACTGCGTACGCCGACGCAACAGCCGCCGCGACGGCTCGTACTCCCACGCGACCGTTCAAGCCGCGCCGCTTGCCTCCGCTTCCCGGACGTCGGAGCGTGCGCCCCGCGGCCGCCGCTGACGGCGTTCCGGTCCGGAGGGGTTCAATGGTCAAGCACATCCCGGTTCGCGTCACCTGCTCCCGCACGACGATCGGCGTCGTGCGCGGGAGCACCATCCTCGCAGCGACGCTCCTCGCGGTGGCCGCTCCTGCGTACGGCTCGACCGCGCGCGAGCTGCTCGACGAAGCCGCGCGCAAGAACGCCACCGCCACCTGGAGCGACCGCAAGCTCGACCTCACCATCGAGTCCCGCTCCGGCGACAGCGTCGCGCGCGTCCGCGAGGCCGAGGTCGAGGAGAGCAGGACCCCCGACGGCGGCCACCGGACCTTCATCGCGTTCACCGGACCGTCCGACGTCGAGGGGACGCTTTACCTCCACCTGAAGCTGCACGGCGCGGAGGAGCAGGAGTGGGTCTACGCACCTGCTGCACGTCGCCCGAGGCGCCTGACTCCTGGCCAGAGCGACGAGACCTCCACCGGCGCCGAGCTGGGCTACCGCGAGGTCGAGCGGCTCGCGCAGGTGCTCGCCCTCACCGACGCAGACGCGGACGCGGCGCTCGAGCCCGACACGACGCTCGACGGACGCGCGATGCGCGTCGTGCGCTTGACGCCGCGCTCGCCGCGCCCCGGAGATCCCACCTCATACGACCTCTGGCTCGGCGCCGACGACCTGCTCGTCCACAAGATCGTCCCGAGCGGCGGCACCGGCGCGCCGCGCGAGATCCTTCTCGCCGACTACGCCACCATCGACGGCCACGCGACGCCGCGCCTGGTCGACGTCGTCGGCCCCGACGGCGGGTGGCGCACGGTGTTCAAGCTGAGCGACGTGCGCTACGACGTGGGCCTCTCGGACGGCGCCTTCAGCCTCGCGCGCCTCACCCGCGGCCGATAGTGTGTGGCCATGGCGACGACGTCATGGCCGACCGACTTCCTCTGGGGCACCGGCGCCTCCTCGACGCAGTGCGAGGGCGCCGCGCCCGCGTCCGACTGGATCGACTGGGAGCGCGCCGGCCGCGCCCCGACTTCCGGCGACGGAAGCGGTTTTGCGACGCGCTACCGCGAGGACTTCGCCGCCTACCGCGACCTCGGCCTGACGCACCACCGGCTGTCGATCGAGTGGGCGCGCATCGAGCCGGAGGAAGGTCGCATCGACGAGTCCGCGGTCGCGCACTACCGGTCCATCCTCGAAGCGGCGCGCGAACTCCAGATCACCCCGTGGGTCTGCCTGCACCACTTCACTCTCCCGCGCTGGTTCGCGAGCACGGGCGGCTTCCTGAACGCGCGCAACCGCGCCGGTGCATGGGCGACGCACGTGGAGCGCATCGCAGAACGCTTCGGCGACCTGGTCGGCGGCTGGAAGCCGGTCAACGAGCCCAACGTCTACGCGTTCCTCGGCTGGCGAGGCCTCGGATTCCCGCCGGGCGAGAACGACGCGGAGCGCTACCTCGACGCCCTCACCGCGATCGAGCTCGCGGCCGCGGAGGCGAGCGCTCGTCTGCGACAGACCAAGCTGCCGGTCGCGTCGGTGCACTCGCTCGCGCCGATCGTCGCGTTCGACGACGCGCCGAGCACGCGGGAGCTCGCCGACCACGTCGACGCCTGCAACTGGCGGAGCTGGCTCGGCTTGCAGCGCGACGGCGTTCTCGCCCTTCCTGGTCGCACACCGATCGAGCGGCCTGACCTCGCCGGCAACGTCGATCTCGTCGGCTTCTCCTACTACTTCGCGATGGGCGTGCGTGACGGCCACATCGTTGCGCATCCGGAAGATGCGCCGCGCTCGCCGCTGGGCTACGCGGTGTTCGCCGACGGGCTGCGCCTGGTGCTCGACCGCCTGCACGCGGAGCTGCCGGGCACGCCGCTGCTGATCTCGGAGTACGGCATCGGCACCGGCGACGACGCGCAGCGTGCGTCCTACGTCGAGCGCGGTCTCGAGATCGCCCGCGACGCGCTCGCGCGCGGCATCGATCTGCGCGGCTTCTTCCACTGGACGGGCGTCGACAACTACGAGTGGCTGCTGGGCTACGACGTCGAGTTCGGCGTCATCGATCGCGAGCGCCGCATCCGCCCGAGCGCGCGGCTGCTGCGCGGAGCGTCTCAGAGCTTGTAGACCCGCCGCACGTTGTCGCCGAGATACGCCACCCGCGTCGCCTCGCGCAGCCCCGCTACTTGACGCGTCAACCCGTCGACCCACGTCGACGGATGATCCGGGTGCGGATAGTCCGTCGCCCACATGAACAGGTGCGCGCCGACGTGCTCGAACAGCAGCGGCGCTGCCGTCTCGTCGGGATCGCCCGAGATGAAGCACTGCCGCGAAAAGATCTCGCTCGGCTTCGACTTCACCGGCAGCGCTCGTCCCGACACGGTCTGGAACACGGCGTCGCAGCGATCCAGGAACGGACCGAGCCAGCCCATGCCCGACTCGAGCACGCCGAGGCGCAACGACGGAAAGCGATCGAGCGTCCCGTAGTCGAAGAACGTCAGCAGCGCCTGCTGCACGCCCTGACGCAAGGTCACGTTGTAGTGGAACTCGCCGGCGCGCCCGAGGCGGTCGAAGCGCACCGGGATCGACCACACGGGCTCGTAGGTGGGATGGATCGCGACCGGCACGTCGAGCTGGACGGCCTTCCGCCACACGACGTCGTGATCGGGATGCCCGTGCCCCTTCCGCGTGTGCGTGAACGGCGCGACCCAGCCGCCGCGGCAGCCGTCGAGCACCGCACGTTCGAGCTCGTCGGCGGCGCCGAGCGGATCGCCGAGCGGCAGGTGCGCGATCGGAACGAGACGTCCGCGGGAGTCACGACAGAAGTCGGCGATCCAGCGATTGTACGCGCGGCAGTATGCGAGCGAGATCTCGGGATCGGTGACCTCGCACTCCCAGAGCAGCTGGATCGTCGGGTACAGCAGCGAGACCTGCAGGTTCTCGCGGTCGAGCAGCGCGACGCGCTCCGACGGATCGCCTGCGCCGTACGGCACGTTGTCCATGTAGCGACGCTCGGGCGACGGGCGCGCGTTCTCGTCGCCCATCGCACCCATGAGCCCGAGCGCGCCCTTGACGGTGCGTTCGCTCGGACGCCCGTTCAATTCGAGGTACTCGAGGCCGTCGGCGTCGGTCTTGATGCGGATCGCGCGGTCGCGGTAGGCGGGCTCGAGGTAGCGCTCCCAGAGCCACGCGGGCTCGAGCACGTGCCCGTCCGCGTCGATCGTGCCGTCGTACGGGAATCGCTTGATCTCGTACATGCGAGGCCCCCCCCGTGCGCGCCCGCATCGCGCCCTCCCCGGCATGCCACGACGCGACGATGGATGCTATCCAGGCCGGGCCATGTCGGAGCCGCCGCTCGTCCTGCACGCTCGCCGCGGCGTCAACGCGCTGAGCGCCGCCGGATGCATGCTCGCGGTCGCGGCGAGCCTGTGGATGTACCGCCACGGGACGGCCGGTGCCGCGTGGAGCGCCGTCCTGCTGCTCTACGTCCTGGTCTTCGGCATCGCGGCGATCGCGCTCGTGCGACGCTTTCTCGACCGGCGGCCGGTGCTCACGGTCGACGACTGGGGCATCCGCGACCGCCGCACCGGCGTGGCGGCGCCGTGGCAGGAGATCGAGCGCGTCCACCTCTGGCGGCAGCAGCTCCGCACGACGCACGTCGACTGGATCGCGCTCGACGTCGCCGACCCGGCAAAGGTCCGGCCGGGCGCCCTGAACCAGAACCGCGCGCTGCAGGCCGTCGCGGGCGCGATGGGTGCGCCGCCCGTGCTCCTGAACGCCGGCGACCTGACGATGCCGCAGGACGCCTTGCTCGCCGAGCTGCAGCGCCGTCACGCGGCGCGCCGCTAGCGTCAGCTCTCCGTCGGCATCGTCAGCACGTACGTCGTCGTCGCCGGCGCACCGACGAGCCGGAGCCGAACGTTCACGACGATCGCGTCGTCCGAGCTCGCAGGTCCGCAGGTGACTTGGAACGCCTGCGCGGGGCTGTCTCCGACGAGCACGCCCTGCTGCCAGAGCTGCTGGAGGAACGCCGCGACGAGTGCGGTGACGCCGTCCCACAGCGCCTCGTCGCTGGGCTCGAACACGACCCACGCGAGCGCCTCGGCGAGCGACGCACGGATCATGAGGTCGGTCCGGCTGAGCGCGACGTCGCTGCCGTCCGTGCCGGGAGCGGCGAGGGTGCTCGAGCCCGTCAGCGCCGGGACCTCGGCGCCCTGCCACGTGTCGAGGAGGATCGCGTTGACGCGGGCCGCGGCGAGCGTCGCGACATCGGCGTCGTCGAGCGCCAGAGGAACGCCGAGTGCCGCGGGGAGGAGTCCTCGCGGAGCTCCCGAGGGTGCTACCCAGACGCCGAGGGCGTCGTCGTTCGCGGCGAAGGCGCCGGCGATCGCGCCGACCGCCCCGCTCGCGATCGCGGCGCTGTCGGACGACGGGAGGAAGCTCTGCGGGTAGTAGGTCGCGGCGAAGGGCAAGGCGGCTTCCGGCAGCGCCGGAACGAGCGCCCCGCCGACCCACGTCGCGACGGCCGCCGCATCGGACAGCCCCAGCACGAGGGGCGGCTCGATCACCGTGAAGGCGAACGCGCTCGCCGCGAGCGGAACCGCGGTCTGCAGCACCGTCGTCGCATCGGCGGGATCGAGGTCGATGACGTCGGGCAGCACGAGCATCGACCAGGCGAAGTTGGGGAGCGCGTGGATGCCCGTGTCGTTCGTGGGATCGCCGAGCAGACTGGCCACGCTTCCGGACGACGTGCCGACGACGTACGCCACGCTGCCGCCACTCGAGAAGAACTGCGTCACCGCGCCGACGACGCGCGTCTGATACGTCCCATCGCCAGCGTCGTCGTCGAGCAGGAACTGGGTCGCGAGGTCCGCGGGGCTCTGCACGCGCAGTGCGCGATCGATCGGACCGCTGCCGACGTAGCCGACGAACGCGGCGGTCGTCGTCGGCGCCTGCAGCACGCTCGGCGGCGCGCTCGCGAACTCCTGGACGTAGACGCCGGGCGCGTTTCGATTCTCGTACGCCTCGTCGTCTTCCTCGTCGTCGGACGCGGCAACGCGAGCGGCGCGCGTGTCGTGCGCGTTCGCGCCGAGGCAGGCGTCCGGGTGAACCACGAAGTGTCCCTCGCGGCGGCCGTCGCTCTCGAGGACGAGCGTGTGCTCGCCGGGCGCGACGCGAACGCGCGCCGCTTCGTCGCCCGCCCGCACCACGGCGAGCTCCGCCCCCGATCCGTCGAGCAGGCGCGCACGCGCCACGGTGCCGGGCCCCACCGCGAGCCGGAGCGTCGTGCGCTCCGCGATGCGATAGGCGATGGCGTCGATGCCGGGCGAGCCGGAATCCTTCGCGTGTGCGCGCCCCGTGGCGGTCTCGAGGCGTCCCACGACGGTCCCGTGGACGCTCGCCCGGAGCTCCGGCTCGTCGGCCAGCCGGTGCTCGTGCAGCGCGCTTTCGATCCGGCACGATGCGACGCGCGGCGGAGATCCGGCCGTCTTCAGCGAATCGCTGCATGCCGTCGCCGCGACGAGCGCGACCAGCATCGCGATCACGCCGGTGGCACGATCGGCAGACGCTCCCCACGTGCGCAGTCGCATGTGCGTCTATCGGCACCGGACGCGCGGCCCCTGAGCCGGCCACAGATTCACGAGGACCGCCCGCCAGACCGCCGCGCTAAGGATCGTGCGCCACCGCGCCGATGGCCGAGCGATGGTCCGCGAAGCCCTGCACGCGCTGCCGGCCGCCCCGCTCGCCCTCGTGCTCGCGGTGGCGATCCTTCTCCCCGTGGGGCTCGTCGTGTGGTGGCTCGGCCTCGACCTGCCGCGCAGCGACCGCAGCGACGACAACGTGCTCACCTCGGCGATCCGCTTCGTCGGCGGCGCGTTCGCGCTGCTGTCGGCGTTCATCATCGTCTCGCTCGCGTCGCAGTCCGGTGCGGCGCGCGCGGCGGTGCGCGCCGAGGCGGCCGCCGCGGACTCGTTCGCGCGCGAGGCGAAGCGCCTACCGGCGCCGCACGGTGCCGAGTTGCTGCGCGAGGTCGAGACGTACCTCCGCGCGGTGATCGAGCAGGAGTGGCCGAAGATGGCCGAGCCGACGCGCACGCACGACCTCGCCGACGACGAGATGGACCACATCTTCGACCGCGTGCTCTCGGACGCGGTCGCGCCGCCGGCCGGAACCTACGACGCACGCTACGATCTGGTCGCGAAGAGCCTCGACCAGCTTCAGATGCGGCGCGTGGAGCGCCTGTTGACCGCGCGCGACCCGCTGCCGACGGTGCTGTGGGCGGCGCTGCTGGTGAGCGCCGCGACCATGCTGGTGGTGGCGGCGGTCTATCCGGCGGGATCGAGCCGTTCCCTCAAGTGGGTGCAGCTGGTCACGATCAGCGCGGTCGTGGCGATCGTGCTGTTCGTCGTGCTCTCGCTCGAGCACGCGTACGACGGCTTCCTCGCCGTCGAGCCGCACGCGCTCGAGGCGGTCCTGCGCGAGCTGCGCACCTGACGCCGGCGAGACCGCGAAGACCTCAGTCGTCCGCGACCGGCGCGAGCAGGTAGGCGAGGTCCTCGCGGCTGAGCGCGCGCGCCCGACCGCCGCCGTCGCCGAGCAGCTCGCGCACCAGCGACGCCTTCCTCTCCTGCAGCTCGGCGATCTTCTCCTCGATCGTGCCGCGCGCGATCAGGCGATACGCGATCACGGTCCGGTCCTGGCCGATGCGGTGGCTGCGGTCGATCGCCTGCGCCTCGACGGCGGGGTTCCACCACGGGTCGAACAGCACGACGTAGCTCGCGGCGGTGAGGTTGAGCCCGGTGCCGCCCGCCTTGAGCGACAGCAGGAACACGCCCGGACGCGCGTCCGCGCCGAACGCGCGCAGCACGCGCTCGCGATCGACCGTCTCGCCCGTCAGCACGTGGTGCGCGATGCCGCGCGCCGAGAGCTCGCGCTCGAGGATCTTCAGCAGCGCCACGAACTGCGAGAACACCAGCACCTTGTGCCCCTCGGCGAGCAGCGGCTCGAGCACCTCGAAGAGCGCGTCCAGCTTGCCCGAGCCGAGCTCCGCCTTGCCGCCGACCAGCAGCGGGTGGCAGCACACTTGACGCAGTCGGGTGAGCGCCGCGAGGATCGCGATGCGATTTCTGCGCAGGCCGTCGGGCTCGCCCTCGAGGCGCTCGACGAGATCGCGGCTCTTCGCGAGCTCCGCGAGATAGAGCCGACGCTGCCCGGCCGTCAGCTCGCAGTCCCGCCGCTCCTCGATGCGCTCGGGCAGCTCGGTCGCGACGTCGCGCTTCAGGCGGCGCAGCAGCAGCGGTCGCAGCTTCGCCGCGAGCAGCACGCGGCTCGCCGCCGGCAGCTCGGGATGATCGAAGCGTGCGGCGAACTGCGTGCGCGTCCCCAGATATCCGGGACAGACGAAGCTCGCGATGCTGAACAGGTCCAGCGGACGGTTCTCGAGCGGCGTGCCGGTGAGCGCGAGGCGGTGGCGCGCCGTCAGGTCCAGCGCCGCGCGCGTGACCGCGGCATCGGGGTTCTTGACGTTCTGCGCCTCGTCGAGGATCGCCGCGCGCAGCTCGGTCTTGCTCCAGGCGGCGGCGTCGCGGCGCAGCAGCGCGTAGTTGGTGATGACGAGATCGTGGCGCGCGATCTCGGCGCGCAGCGCGTGCCGATCGCCGCCGCGCTCGAGCACCAGCACGCGCAGCGACGGCGCGAAGCGCTCCGCCTCGCGCCGCCAGTTGTGCACCACCGACGCCGGGCAGACGACGAGCGCGGGTCCACCCCCTGGATCGGCGCGCCGCAGGTGCTCGAGCCACGCGAGCGTCTGCACGGTCTTGCCGAGGCCCATGTCGTCGGCGAGGATCGCGCCGGAGCCGAGCTCGGCGGTGAACGCGAGGAAGTCGAGACCTTCGCGCTGGTAGGGACGCAGCTTCGCGCGCAGCGTGCGCGGCAGCGCGACGCGCCGCAGCCCGCGGAACGACGCGACGCGCTCGCGCAGCTCGCGGACCGCGTGCATCGTGTCGGCGTCTGCGCCGAGATCGGCGAGCGCGTCGAGGCTCTCGGCGCGCGCACCGGCGAGCTGCCACAGGGTGAGCCGCTGCTCGCCGCCGCCGACGTCCACGCCCAGGTCCGCGAGCGCGTTCTCCGCCGCGTCGTCCGCACCCTCGGGCTTCCGCGCCCAGCCGGTGCTGAGCCGCACGAAGCGCGTCGTCGCCCGGCGGAGCGCCGCGACGTCCTCGGGCGACAGGCCCGCCGCCTCCATCTGCCACTCGGCCGACACCGCGAGGAAGTCGACGCCGCTCGCGTGCACGCGGACCTTGGGCAGCGCGCGCGGCGCGGGCCCGAGCAGACGGCGCGCGCGCTCGTTGCCGAGGTAGAGAGCACCCGTCGGGCGGCGCTCCCACTCGGCGAAGAACGCCCCGATGCGCTTCGTCGTGAGGCGGAGCCAGTAGCCGGTCGCGTGGTCGGGCCAGGGGGGCGCGACGCCGCCCGGGCCGCGCCGCGTGCCGGGGAACGCGGACGTCGCCTGAAGCCAGCTCGCGACCGGACCGACCTGCCCGGGCTCGGGCATCTCCCGCCAGACGTCGACGCCCCGTGGACTCGCGGCCTCGAGCGATGCCACGGCGTCGACGTCGTCCTCGCCACCGCCACCGCCACCGCCACCGCCACCGCCACCGCCACCGCCACCGCCACCGCCGCCGCCGTCGCCGTCGCCGCCGTCGCCGTCGCCGTCGAGGACGACGACGTCGCGCGACGCCGGCGCGGTGTCACGGCCGACCGCGCGGCTCGACGTGTCGTCGCGCACGGCCCGGGCCAGCGCCGCGCCCCCGCCGAGCGCGGTCATGTCACCGGCCTCGTCGCCCGGCACGATCGCGACGCGCTGCCAGCTCTCCTCCGCCGGAACGAGCTCGAACCCGCCGCGCGCACCGGACGGCGTGCCGCCGTCGGTGGGGCGTGCGCCGACGCGGATCTGCAGCCAGTCGTCCTCGCGCAGGTCGAGCGTCACCACCGGCTGCACCGCGACGACGCGCGTGTGCGCGGCGAGGACGTCGCGCAGGTGCGGCCAGCGCGCGCCGAGCTGCACGAGCAGCGGCACGCGCTCCTCGGGCTCGAGCGGCAGCCCGCGCGCGGCGCGGAAGCGCTCCACCAGGCCCGGCGGGGGCACGGAGCCGAGGAGCGCGAGCTCACCTCCGGCAATCGCGAGCGACGGGCCGTCGCCGCGCCAGAGCTCGCCGGTCGAGACGTGCAGGGCGTCGTCGTACGCGATGCTGCGGCCGTCCGGCCAGACGAGGGACAGCTCGAGCAGTGCCGCGCCGTCGCGGCTCGCGCACGACGGCAGCACGTGCGCCGCGCCGGGGGCGAGACGCAGCGGCGCGCCCGCGACCAGGCCGCCGCGCCGCGCGATCTCCGGGTCGAGGTGCTCGCTCCACGAGATCGCCCCGATCGCAGCACCACGGTTGAGCAGCAGGCGCAGCGGTGCCGCCGGCAGGCGGATGCCGTCGGCGGAGGTCGGCGTGCTCGTCGTCGCCAGGTGGTCGACGACGATCGCGAGCAGCTCCGCGTGCTCCGCGGCGAGCAGGCGCGGCTCGTCGCGGACCTCGGCGTGGAGCTGCTTGAGCTGTGCGGGCGAGCGGCTCGTCTCGCCGCGCGGGCCGCCGACGTGCACCTCCACCGCGAGCGCGATCCGCTCGCGCAGCGCCGCGTGCAGCTCGAGCGTCACGCGCAGCGAGCGCGGCGTCGCGAGCCGCGTGCGTCCCGCCCACGCGAGCAGCTCGCGCCGCAGCCCGGCGCGCTTGCGCTCCAGCACGCGCTGCTCGAGGTCGGGGCGATCGACGAACGGCGCCAGCACGGGCGGGACGCGCTCGACGCCGGCGACGCGCACGAGCTCGGTCGCGAGGCGCCAGCAGCGCAGGTCCGGATCGGAGCCGTCGAGGCTCGCCGCGGCCGCCACGCGCTGGATCGCGTCGTAGGACAGGCCGGCGCGCTTCAGGATCGCGTCGGCCGCCGCGTGCCGCTGCCAGGTCTCCGGCGCCTCGCGCAGGCGCGCCAGCGCGCTCGCATCGGAGCGGTCGCGGAGGGTGGGACCACGGTCCTCCTCGCCTGCGGGTGCGTCGTGCTCTCCCGCGGCGGCCGACGCGGGAGCGGGCTCGACGCCGCCGAGAAGGACCGTCGCGACGGCGTAGGCGTGCTTGCAGTAGATCCCCACGGGGCACGAGCAGCGACCGACGAAGGCGGCGTGCGCGTCCGGTGCGAGCGGCTCCCAGCGCACGCGGTAGCTCGACGTACCGATCACCGACGCATCGATGCCGTCGTCCTGGAACGCGATCGAGGTGACGCGTCCCCGCCGCGCGTAGTCCTCGCCGCGCTCCCGGGTCACGCGGCCGAAGTAGCGGATCGCGCGCGTGAGGCCGTCGCGGATGCCGGGTGCGAGTGCGAGCGCGTGGCCGAGCGACGGCATCGGCAGACTGTCGCGTTCTCGCCCGGGCGCGGCAAGCCTTGATCCACCCGCGAGCGGGGCGCATCCTGCGGGCGGCGGCGAGCGTTTCGCCGGTGGTGGCGGCGTCGCACGCATGGCGCCGCGTGGAGGACGCGTGGAGGAGAGGATGCGCACGATGGCTCCGCGTGCGAGGACCGCGCTCGTCGCGGCGCTCGTCCTCTGGTCGGGCGCCTGCAGCGACGCCGATTCCGAGCGCCTGACGAAACCCGCCTTCGACTGGGGATACCCCGAGTACTCGCAGTACGACGCGAGCGGCAAGCACCTCGGCACGACGCTCTACCAGCAGGATCCTCTCTGCCAGCAGCGTCTCACGTTCTACGACTGCGCGTTCATCGACGCGCAGACGCCGGACGACCCGACGACCAACCCGACGCGAGCGAGCACCGCCATGACGGGCGGCCTCGACTCCTGCACCGCGGCGATCACCGAGCAGGCGCCGAGCTGGTGCATCCCGGCCGACGTTTGCAACCCGACGAAGCAGAACGCGGCCTGGGCGCCGGGGCAGGCGAGCGCCGACAACCTCGCCTGGCAGCTCTTCGTCGCGATCAACTGGCCGGCGAACCCCGACGAGCCGGGCTATCCCGACACGACGCGCGTCCCCGGCGCGCTCGACCCCGCGGGCCACGGACACGCGCAGACCGTGTGGATGGACTACCCGACCGCCGATCAGCTCTTCGGCGTGCCGTCCCCCTGCGAGGGCCCGACCCTGCAGATGGGCTCGAAGCTGTCGGACGCGTTCCTCAGCAAGTCCGAGCCACCGGGCGTGTTCGACGACGTGCTCGAGGCGGGCGGCGGCGTGCTGGTCGATCAGAACGGCAACGTGGTGCAGTTCGACATCCGCGTGAACCGGACCGAGTGGGAGTTCGTCGTCAATCAGAACGACTACTGGAAGACCGGCGCGAGCCTCGCGGCGTTGAAGCAGAACCTGCGGCGCGACTACAGCCTGCCGCCGGGCCAGACGCCCGGCGGCTTTCCCGCAGCGGTCGTCGCGAACCCGGAGGAGGGCACCCTCGGCATCGAGGGTGCGATGGAGATCAAGGCGGCGTGGAAGCAGCTCACGTCGGCCGAGATCGCGCGCGGCACCTTCTTCACGCGTACCTTCGCGGTGCACGACGTGAACGCGACCGAGGAGAACCGCTGCACGCAGCGCACGATGGGGCTCGTCGGACTGCACATCCTCTACCAGCCGGCGCTGTTCGGGAACCCGGAGTGGGTGTGGGCGACCTTCGAGCACCGCGACAACGTTCCGACCTCCGGGATCAACGACGGGAACGACGCGTTCTCGTTCTTCGACCCCTCGTGCACCCCGGTGCGGACGCCGGCCGAGTGCGCGACCTACGCGCCCGGCGTGTCGTCGCCCGACGAGTTCCGCTGCTGCCCCGACCTGATGCTCTACCCGACGACAGCGGATCTTCCGGATTCGCCGTCGCCGAACCAGATCACGCGCGCGACCAATCCGACGGTGTCGACGATCCTTCCGACGGGCTGCACCGGCTACTACGTGCAGGCGATCGAGAAGTACTTCGGCGCGGACAACGTGTGGCGGAACTACTTCCTGGTCTCGACGCAGTGGCCGCTGCGCGGCGCGTCGACCAACTTCCCGTTCTACGAGCCGCAGTTCGAGGCCAACTTCCCCTGCACGCTCGGCAACGCGACGCTGGAGAGCTTCCTCGTCGGATCGCAGCCGGCGGCGATGAACGGCTGCAACCTGAACGACCAGCGCGCGTACTGCCGGTCGTGCAACGGCGACTGCGTCGCCACGCCCGAGGAAGCGGCGGCGAGCTGCCCCGGAGGGGCGGAAACGCCGGCCACGTACACGACCGCCGACTGCATGGGCTGCCACGGCATGTACGCGCCGCAGAACTCGTCGTTCATCTTCGGCCACCGCCCGTGCTGCGTGCGCCGCGACGGCTTCCTGCCCAACGAGTGCGGCGTCCTGCTCGAGCAACCGGCGTGCAACGCCAACGCCGCCTGCACCTGGGTCTCCACCGACCCCAGCTGTGCAGAATCGTCCTAGCTGCCCCGCAACAACGTCTCCGCGCGCGCAGCGCGCGGCTCGAGCGTCAGCGAGCGCGGGGAGTGGGGCCCCGTCGGGCTTCGCCCGACGGGGCGAGGGGGCGCGTGCCCACGCGGAGTGTTCGGGCGCGTGTCAGGCGCCTGCCCCTGCCCCTGCCGCTCGCGAACATCCCGCGCGCGGAGCGCGCGGCCGAGCGTGAGCGAGCGCGGGGAGTGGGGCCCCGTCGGGCTTCGCCCGACGGGGCGAGGGGGCGCGTGCCCACGCGGAGTGTTCGGGCGCGTGTCAGGCGCCTGCCCCTGCCCCTGCCGCTCGCGAACATCCCGCGCGCGGAGCGCGCGGCCGAGCGTGAGCGAGCGCGGGGAGTGGGGCCCCGTCGGGCTTCGCCCGACGGGGCGAGGGGGCGCGTGCCCCCTCGCCCAATCAATCAGTTCGTCGGAACCAGCTCGACGCGCCGGTTCTGCGCGCGGCCTTCGGCCGTGTCGTTGGTCGCGACCGGGTTCGCCTTGCCGAAGCCCTTGGTCGTGAGCCGGCTCGCCGGAACGCCCTGGCTGACCAGGTAGTTCTTGACGGTCGCCGCACGGCGATCCGACAGGCGCAGGTTGTACTCCACGCTGCCGATCGAGTCGGTGTGGCCCTGGACCTGGACGTCGATCGACGGGTTCTCCTTCAGGATGCGCGCCGCCTCGTCGAGGATCGGCTTGCCCTGGGGCTGCAGCGTCGCCTTGTCGAAGTCGAAGTTCACGCCACGGAGCACGATCTTCTTCTTCGCGACCGGCGCCGGTGCGGGCGGCGGCGGAGGCGGCGGGGCCGGAGCGGGCTCCGCACCCTCGTGCCAGCCGAGCTGCAGGCCGGCCATCACCATCTGGCGATCGTCGCGATCGGAGTCCGCGGCCGGGCGGAGGAAGACCTCCTCGAAGCGCACGAACAGACCCATGTTCAGCGTCGGTGCGACGTCGAAGCCGATCGCGCCGTGCACCGCGAGCCCGCCGCCCGACTCGGAGATCGGGCCGGCGATGTCACGGTAGTAGCCGCCGAGCACGGCGATCGACAGCTCGGTGCCCTCGTCGACGATCGCGAACTTCGGACCCGCGGTCAGCGAGAAGGTGCTGGTGACGTCCGTGTTGTCGTCGCACGACACGAACAGCGGTCCCGCCGGGCAGCTCTCCGACGGCAGGATCGTGAACTGCGGGTTGCCGATCAGCGACACCGCGCTCTTGTCGAACATCCATCGGTAGCCACCCCAGCCACCGACGACGCCGCCGATCTCGGCGGTGTCGTTGTAGTGTCCTACCGGGAAGCCTGCGCCCACGTAGCCGCCTGCCTCCGCACCGTCGGCGCGTGCCTGCGTCGTGATGGCGAGCACCGCCGCAAAGGCGACGACGGCGATCCCCGTCAAGCGCCTACATCCTCTCCGAATCGATCCCATTTCCGTCCCTCCCCATTCGGCTGGCTAGACCTCGAAACTTTGACGGTCGCAGCGCTGAGCTTGCGGCATAGCTGGCGCGAGCAACTGGCTCAAGCCGTGTGCGGCGCGAAACCCCTGTCGCGCAAGGGATTTCCGGGCGCCGGCTGAAGCCGCGCGGGAGGTCTGGAGGGGCGGCAAACCGTCCCTGCGGGGCTCGGTCGACCCCGCCGGGTAGGCGAGCGTCGGTCGCACGACCAGAGCGGCCGTGCGACCGACGCTCGTGCCGGGGTGGCTGCCCACCAGCCCCGGCACGAGCTTCCGCGCTGGCGGCTCAACCCTCCTTGCAGCTGAGCCCGGCCGCGTTCGACTGGCAGTCGTTGATCGTGCCCGTGCGGTCGACGGCCCCCTGCGACAGGGTGGTGGCCACCGGCGCGTTGAACGGACCGACGACGGCGATCCGCCGCAGCGTGACCGTGAACTTGTAGACCTGCGGTTGCCCTGCGAGGACCGGGTTCACCGCACGGAAGACCGCCGCGTAGTTCTTGTCGGGCGACTTGCAGTTCAAGGTCCGCAGCACGCCGTTCGTCGGGTGGAGCTTCGGCGTGCAGTCGGCCGGAGCCCACGCAGGCGGGATCGCCAGCCCGGCGCTGTCGAGGTTGAGCCCGTCGACCACGTGGATCGCGAGCCCGTTCGCGGCGCTCAGGACGTCGCCGCCCGGGAGATCGATGATGAGGTCGCCGCTGATCTTGATGAGCCCGTTCGGGCGCAGCGGGTTGTTCGAAGAGTTGCGCTTGACGCGGGCCCGCGTGACGTTCAGCAGCGCGTCGCTCGCGTCGCACACGTCGCCGTCGCCGTCGCCGTCGAGGTCCGCCTGGGTGGGGTTGGCGTCGGTCGGGCAGTTGTCGTCGGCGGCGCAGATGCCGTCGAGATCGACGTCGCCGGAGCCGCCGTCGACGCAGGCGCCCGCCTGGCACGTGTCGTCGAGCGAGCAGGAGTCGGGTGCCGCGCTGCAGATGGTGCCGTTCGCGACCGGCTGGCAGGTGCCGCTCGGCTCGAGGCACACGCCGGTCTCGCACTGGCCGCCGCACACCACCTCGGTGCCGAACTCGCACTCGCTGGTCGCGAGGTTGCAGGTCTCGAGGCCGTTGCAGGCGAGGCCGTCGTCGCACTGCGAGCTCATGGTGCAGGTGGCGGACTTGACGACCTTGATCTGTGCCGAGACCTGCGCCGCGACGGCCACGCCGTCGTACGCCGTCAAGCGAAGATCATAACGTCCGATCTTGGTGGCATCGAAGAGGTAGCCCGGGCCGTCGTAGAAGGTGTAGCGCCACGAGTTCTGGGCGACGTTGTACGTCGCCAGCTGGCTGTCGTACTGCGCCTGGCTGATCGCCTCGACGCCGGTGCCGTTGGCGAAGGTGTTGTCGCCCATCGAGTGGTCGTAGAAGCCGCCGGGCTGCGCGCTCGGCGGAACGTGCGGAATGAGCGCGAGCGGGTAGGAGACGTGGTCCCAGGCGAGGAAGTCGGTGCCTGCACCCGGGTCGAAGTCCATCTCGAGCAGGTAGGTGTAGGAGTCGAGCTTGCGGCCGCTCGTGCCCTTGTAGTCGGAGTTGATCGACCACTCGAAGTTCCACTGCGGGTTCTCGACGCCGTTGAAGACGCCGGCGAGGAACGTGTAGGTGCCGTCGAAGTTGCTGTTGTAGACGTTCGCCGGCACCGGGAAGCGCAGCTTGCCGCGGAGGCCCAGCTCGACGCCGTTGGTGCGGGCGAGCGTGTAGCTGCCGTTCGAGTTGCCGCTGCCGTTGATGACCTCGGGCGTCACGTAGCCGTCGACGAGGATCTTGATCGTCACCTGCGCCACCTGGGTGAGCCCCTGATAGGCGGTCAGGCGGATGTCGTAGGTGCCGGTCGCGTCGGCGTTGAAGAGGAACGGCGCGCCGTCGTAGAACGTGTAGCGCCACGAGTTCTGCGCCACGTTGTTCGCCGCGAGCAGCGCCGCGTAGCCGACGGGGTCGCCCGCCTCGACGCCGGCCCCGTTCGCGGTCGCGTTGTTGCCCATCGAGTGGTCGTAGTAGCCGGGATTCTGCGGCACCGTGTAGGGGATGGCCGCCGTCGGCGCCGAGATGTGGTCCCAGGCGAGGAAGTTCGTGCCCGCGCCGGGGTCGAAGTCCATCTCGAGCAGGAACGTGTACCCGCTCAGGTTCCCGCCGTTGCCGTCGTAGTTCGTGTTGACGGACCACTCGAAGTTCCACTGCGGGTTCTCGGCGCCGTTGAAGACGCCCGCCTTGAACGTGTAGGTGCCGTCGCCGTTGGAGTTGTAGGTGTTCGCAGGAACGGGGAAGCGGATCTTGCCGCGCAGCCCCAGCTCCACGCCGTTCGCCCGGTCGACGGTGAACGAGCCGTTGGCGTTCCCGGCCCCGAAGAGAATGTTGGACGTGACGTTCTGGTCGTAGCTCACGACGGCGTGTGCCGTGCTGGCGAGCGCGAGCACCAGCCCGCAGATCGCGCTGCCGAAGATCCGTGTTGCGCGTGACATGAGGACGCTCCTCCGGTTGGGGCGCGCGCAGCGCGAGCTACGTCGCCGATGAGGGTTTCTCGACGGAAGCGTCGGCCCGGCGGTGCGCGCGTGAGGGCGCGTCCGCTGTGCGACGTGCCTGCATCCAAGCAGCGTCTCGTGCTCCGGTCAACAATTTTTGTCTGAAATTTTTTGTGTGTGAGACGCAGGCCTGCTCCGGCCGCCGGCGCGCTCCGTGCTCCCCGAGTCGCCGATCGTCGCGCGAGGCGATGCGTCCGGGGTGTCAAGTATCGAGGGGGCGTGTCGGCCGCGGCGGAGCGTCGCGAGCGCGCGGGCCGAGAGCGCGTGTGGGGTCCGTCTGGCGACGCCCGGCGCGCCGCTGGTCGGGAGCGAGGCTCCCTCGGTCTCCGACGCGACGACTCCGTGCCGCCCGCGTGTCCTCCCCCGGGCCGACTCGCCCGGAACGGCCGGCCGCCACGGCACCCGAAAGGCCGCCCGTCGCGTCCGGGAGCGGCGCTGGCGTCCGCCGGCGCGTTGCCGTATCCGTCGGCTGAACCCCCACAACACAGAGGGCACAGGTATGGCGGAGGCAGAAACCAAGCCGCGTCCAGCGGTCGATTTCCTCAAGATCCCCGACGACGGCGATCCGTACCTCGAGGGCCACAAGTGCAAGGCGTGCGGCGCCATGTACCTGGGCGAGCGCAGCGCGTGCGCGAAGTGCGGTGCGCGCGGCCAGATCGAGGCCGTCAAGCTCTCGAACAAGGGCAAGCTCTACGTCTACTCGATCGTCTTCCGGTCGTTCCCCGGGATCCAGACGCCGTACGTCTCCGCGATCGTCGACCTCGACGGCGGCGGCACCGTGAAGGGCAACCTGATCAACGTCGAGCCCGACCCGAAGAAGATCCCGTTCGGGATGCCGGTCGAGGTCGTCTACAAGGACGCGCTCGGCCGCAAGGACCGCGAGGGCAACTCCTACCTGAGCTACTTCTTCCAGCCGGCGAGCTGAGCGAAAGAAGACGGAAAGAGAAGACGGAGAATACGATGAGCGAAGACGTCTACGTCCTCGGAATCGACATGATCAAGTTCGGCCGCTTCCCCGAGAAGAGCGTGGCCGAGCTCGGCGCCGAAGCGGCGCTGCTCGCGCTCGACGACGCCGGACTCACCATCCAGGACATCGAGGCGATGTGGTGCGGCAACCTGGTGCAGGCGGGCAACATGGTCGGTCAGCAGGTGCTGCAGCAGATCGGCCAGACCGGGATCCCCGTCGTCAACTGCGCGAACGCGTGCGCGACCGGAGCGACCGCGTTTCGCGACGCCTGGCTGGCCGTCAAGGCGGGCGCCTACGACGTCGTGCTCGCGGTCGGCGTCGAGCAGATGGGCAAGGGCCTCCTCGGCGGCGCCGGGGGCTCGCGCGGCATCCCGAAGGAGGGCCTCATCGGCTCGATGACGATGCCCGCGATCTTCGCCGAGGCGGGCATGGAGCACTCGCGCAAGTACGGCACGACCTTCGAGCAGTTCGCGAAGGTGAGCGTCAAGAACCACCACCACTCGACGCTCAACCCGAAGGCCATGTACCAGATCGAGACGCCGCTCGAGCAGGTGATGGGCGCCGAGATGATCTCGTACCCGAACACCAAGCTGATGTGCTCGGTGAACGTCGACGGGTCCGCCGCGGCGGTGCTGGTCTCGGAGAAGAAGGCGAAGCAGCTCGGCATGAAGCGCGCCGTCAAGGTCCGCGCCTCGGTGCTCACCAGCGATCCGTGGCAGGAGCGCGATCTCGTCATGCCCGACGTCAACACCTGCACGCGTCTCGCCGCGAAGAAGGCCTACGACATGGCGGGCGTCGGCCCGGACGACATCAACCTGATCGAGCTGCACGACTGCTTCGCGACCGCCGAGATCCTGCACTACGAGAACCTCGGCCTGTGCAAGGACGGCGATGCGGGCAAGCTGATCGATTCGGGCGAGACCGCGCTCGGCGGCCGCATCCCGGTGAACGTCTCCGGCGGCCTGCTGTCGAAGGGGCACCCGCTCGGTGCGACCGGCATCGCCAACATCTACGAGGTGTCGACGCACCTCCGCGGCGAGGCGGGCAAGCGCCAGGTGCCGAACGCCAAGCTCGGCCTGACGCACGTGATCGGTCTCGGCAGCGCGTGCGCGATCCACGTGCTGGAGAAGGCTGCCTAACCAACGACACTGCGGTCGCGGGGCGCTGCGCAGCGCCCCGCGACCGTCACCCCCATGCGCATCGGCGTCGTCAGCGACACGCACAACCTGCTGCCCAACGTCCGGCGGATCGTCGCGCTGTTCAACGCGGCGGGCGTCGAGCGCGTGATCCACACCGGAGACGTCACGCAGGCGCGCACCGTGCATGAGCTGGCGGCGCTGCGCGCGCCGCTGATCGGCGTCTACGGCAACAACGACGAGCGCGAGGACATCGCGCCCGCGGCCGCGGAGCACGGCTTCGCGTTCCACGAAGGGACGCTCAGCCTGACGCTCGCCGAGCGGCGCATCGTCGTCGTGCACGACCCGCGCGACCTCGACGCGGCAGACGAGGAGGAGCACGACGTCGCGCTGCACGGCCACGACCATCGCCTCACCGTGCAGCGCACCGCCGGACGCGTGCGCTTCAATCCGGGCGAGTGCGCGGGCCACCTGCCGGGGCTCAACGCGGTCGGCGTCGTCGACCTCGCCACCCTCGAGGTCGAGCTCCTGCGGTTCTGATCGCGACGCGGGGCGCGCGTCTCCGCGCGGCGGTCGGCGGCGAAGCTTGCGCCCGCGGGGCGCATCCGCGACAGTCGCCGCATGCGAGCACCCGAGCGCTTCGACAACGTCACCGCCGTCGCCAAGGCCAACGTCTACTTCGACGGCAAGGTGGTGAGCCACACGATCCTGCTCGCGAGCGGCGAGAAGAAGACGCTCGGCCTCATCTACCCCGGCAAGTTCCACTTCGGAACCGACGCGGCGGAGCGCATGGAGATCGTCGCCGGCAGCTGTCGCGTCAAGGTCGACGGCGCGTCGGCGGCGACCGACTACGCCGCCGGACAGCACTTCGACGTGCCCGCGAAGTCCGGCTTCGACGTCGAGGTCGCGTCGGGCATCTGCGAGTACGTCTGCTCGTTCCTGGCGTGAGCCGGAGGCGAGCCCGCGATTGCGCGTGCGCGCCTACGCCGCGCCCGCGATCCACCGCGCGGCGGTGAGATCGGGCGACCCCTCGGCGTCGTCGAACGACGCGAGCAGATCGCCGACCAGCGCGCGGTCGGCGCTCCGATCGGCGTCGGCGTCCGGCGCGCCGGCGATCGCGAGCGCGAGCCGGAGCGCGCACGAGCGCGCACCGCGCTCACGCGCGAGGACGAGACCCTCGCGCCACGCGGCTCGCGCGGCGGTGCGCGCGGCGGCGCCGCCGCGCGACGCGAGCAGCTCTCCGCGCACCCGGTACAGCTCGGGCGCGAAGTATCCCTGCTTGTAGACGCGCAGGTTCTCGAGCGCCTCGTCGAGCATCGCGGCCGTCTCGTCGAGGCGCCCGGCACGGAGGAACGCCTCGCAGCGCAGCACCTGATAGTCGAACGCCGACGGCTCGCCGAGCGCGTCCAGGTAGGAGCGGTAGCCGACTTCGACCTCGGCGAGACCCTCGTCGGTGCGCCCGAGGTGTACCCAGGCCCAGCCGCGCATCACGGCCGTCGTCGCGGTCCAGAGCGGTAGCGGCGGGTCCGAGGCGAGGATCGCGTCGGCGCACGTGACCTGCTCGACGCGCGTGAAGTCGCGCTCGAGCACGAACGCCCACGCCGCGAGAGCGTGCGTCATGCTCGCGACGGGGCTGAAGCGCGCGCTGCGCGCGCCTTCGAGCGATCCCTCGGCGAGCCGTCGCGCCGCCGCCGGGAAGCCGGTGAGCCAGAGGAGGGCGGCGAGGTGTCCGCGCGCGGCGGCGAGCGAGAGCGCCGCCATCGCGTCGCTCGACTCGAGGTCGCCTTCCCCGCCGATCTCGAGGCAGGCCTCGAGGTGCTCGCGGGCGGTGGCGAAGTCGCTCGCGTGGAACGCGGTCGTGCCGGCGACCATGCGCGCCGCGAGCCGCAGCGGCGGCTCGGTGACCTCCGCCGCGATCGCGAGCAGCTCGCGGCTCAGCGCCGCGGCGGCGTCGACCTCGCCGCGCTGCCGCCACGTGGTCGCGAGGGTCGAGAGCGTCGACACCTGCAGCGACGACTCCTGCGTTCGTGACGACAGCTCGCGCATGCGTGCGAGAACCGTCGAGGTCTCGGGGTCGTTCAGCCCCTGCACCGAGACGACCAGCGGTGCCAGCTCGACGAGGATGCTCAGATCGTCCTTGTCGCGCGTCGCGAGGGGGAGTGTCGCGAGCGCCTCGCGCGCCGTGCGCAGGTGCGCGATCGCCTCGCGATAGCCGCCGCGTGCCGACGCACGCCGCGCGGCGAGCTTCGCGTACCTGGAGGTGCGCGCGTCGTCGCCGGCCGCGTGGAAGTGGCCCGCGAGCTGTGCTGCGACCTCGGCGGTCGAGCCGGCGAACGCGCGCTCGAGCGCCGCGGCGATGCGCGCGTGCAGGATCCGCAGGCGCGCCGCCGGGATCGCGGACTCGACGACCTGCCGGTAGAGCGCGTGCCGGAAGCGATGGCTCTGCGCGATGCTGCCGTCGGGCCAGCCGAGCGGGCCCGCGTCGTCGAGCATGAGGTGGCGTTCGGCCAGACTCTGGCACAGCGTCTCCGCCTCCTCGACCGTGCACTCCACGCCGGCCGCGACCGCCTGCGACGCGACGACGATCCCGCACACGGCGGCGGCCTCGAGCGCACGACGCTCGGCCGGGTCGATCGACGCCATGCGATCGCGCAGCAGGCGCGCGAGGCTCGCCGGGGCCGTGGTGGGCAGCGCGACGTCTCCCATGCTCCAGACGCCGTCGTGCACGCGCACGACACCGCTGCTCACCAGGTGCTCGACGATCGCCGCCAGGAAGAGCGGGTTGCCGTCGGTGCGCTCGGCGAGCCACGGCGTCAGGGACGTCGCGAGCGCGCCGCTGCCGAAGCTCTGCTCGAGGTACGCGTGCACGTCGCGCTCGTCGAGGAGGTCGAGAGGCAGCTCGGTCACGCGGTCGCGCGCGCGCAGGTGCAGATGCAGCAGCCGGCGCGGTTGGCCCGCGAGGATCGCCTCGCCGGGCCGCATGGTGCCCAGCAGCAGGACTCGCGCGGGGTCTCGCCGGCCGGCGAGCGCCGCGATCAGATCGACCGTCGAGCCGTCGCCCCAGTGCAGATCCTCGAGCACGAGCACCAGCGGCGCCACCTCCGAGACCGCCACCAGGCCGCGAGCCAGGTCGCGCAGCATGGACTCCGGCCCGCGATGCGCGAAGCGTCTCCGCAGCAGGGCGTCCTCCTCGGCTTCGAGGGGCACCGGAAGGTGCGGCAGCACGGCCGGGGCGGCCGCGCGCAGGCGCTGGACGATCTCTGCGCCGAACGGCCCCGCGCAGAGCGCACCGAGCGTCTCGATGACGGGCAGGAACGGGTCGTGCGCGGCGCCGAGATCGAGACACTGTCCGCGACCGACGATGAAGGCCGCCGCGTCTCCCCGCTCGGGCAGGTCGCGCAGGAAGCGCTCGACCACCGAGGACTTGCCGATCCCCGCACCGCCCGTGACCAGCGCGATCTGGAGCTCGCCGCCGCAGGCGCGCCGCCACGCGGCGTCGATCCGGCGCAGTTCCTCGGCGCGTCCGACGAAGGCCGCTTCCCGCGGACGCGCGCCCGGGGCGTTGCCGGGGAGCACCGCGGGCGCGGGCTCGACCTCGAGCGGTGCGATGAAGCGGAAGCCGCGGCGATGGACGGTCTCGACGTAGCGCGGGTGCGCCCGATCGTCGCCGAGCGCGCGACGTAGCTCCGCCACGCAGACGTTCAGCACGACGTCGGTCACGGCGACGTCCGGCCAGAGCGCTGCCATGAGCGCGTCGCGCTCGACCACCTGGCCCGGGTGCTCGAGCAGGAAGCGCAGCAGGGCGAGGGTCTTCGGGCGAAGGCGGACCGGCTGCGTGCCGCGCAGCAGCTGCTCCCGTTCGCGGTCGAACGTGAAGGGCGAGAAGTGGCAGCGCGTCGAAACCGTGAGCACAGGCGTGGCCATTGCGAGAGCCCGAGATCTTTGTCCTGAAGCCGGGATCCCCGCAACACGAACTTCGTCGAGAATTGAAACTCTCCTGAAAGACTCGGCCGCGCGACCCCGGATACGTTCCCGGGCGCATGTCGGAACGTTCGGGATCGAGCGCAGAGCGAGCCTTCCTGGTTCAGCTCGACCACTCCGGAGCCGGTGCGGCCGGCCCGGGCGACGCCGCCGCGGGGCGCGTCGAGCACATCCGGAGCGGCGAATCGAGCCGCTTCGCGAGCGTCCGCGAGCTGCTCGCCTTCATGGAGCGGGTCCTCGACGACCGACAGACCGGGGAGGACGGATGAGCCGGAAGCTCGAGATCGTCTCGCGGAACCCGTCCGTCCCGTCGCTCGACGCGCGCTACTGCGAGGTCGCCCGCCGTGACCCGCGCGAGTTCTCCTTCGGGTACCTCGCCGCGGACGGTGCGACCGGCGCCGTCGGGCCGTTCCTCTGGTTCGCCGACCTGGGCGAGCTGGTGCGCTTCGTCGCGACGACGGAGCTCGGGCTGCTACGGCTGAGCCCGATCCTGCACGTCGGGGTCACCGACGCGCTGGCGGCGACGGTACGGCGCGAGCGCGACGTCGCGCGGCTGCCGCTCGCGTTCACCGCCGCCTTCTGCGGCTGGACCGAGTTCCTGTGGGTCGGCCGCTTCGCCGATCTCTGCGAGGCGGACGGTCCGGTGCCGGCGGGGTTGCGCGCGGAGCTGCGCTCGACGCCGCACGGCTGCGGGTCCGACGATCCTCTGCGGCCCGACGAGGTGCCGGCTCTGGTGGCGCTCCTCTCGGCGCAGGCGGAGAGCTGCTGCGGTGCCGGGGCGGACGGCGCGTCGCAGGCCGCCGAGGTCGCGCGTCCGGCGAGCGCGAAGCGACGGAGCGGCTGACCGGCGAGGCGGCACGCGCCCCCGCGCGTCGCGCGGCAGCGCCGCGCGGGGCTCTCACGCTCCGCGCGCGTCTCGCTCGCTCGTGCGCGACTCCGCGTGCGCCGACTGCACGGTGGCGCCGTAGAGCTCGGCGAGCGCCTTGTGGTCGAGCTTGCCGGAATGCGTGAGCGGCATGCGCTCGATCGGCAGGATGCGCGCCGGCACCTTGAAGAGCGCGATCTGGGTCGCGAGGAACGCCTTCAGCTCGTCCTCGGCCGCCGTGCGCCCGTCGGCGAAGCGCACGTAGGCGATCGGTACTTGACCTTCGTCGGGATCGGGCACGCCGAACGCCGCGGCCTCGGCCACCGCCGGATGACGGTAGAGCGCCTGCTCGATCTCACCCGGCGTGATGTTCTCGCTGTTGCGCTCGATGATCTGCTTGCGCCGGCCGGTGAACCAGTAGTCGCCGCGCGCGTCGCGGAGCCCCGTGTCGCCGGTGCGCAGCCAGCCGTCGACCAGCACCGCGCGGTCGGCTTCCGGGCGTCGCCAGTATCCGGGCGTCACCATCGGGCCGCGAACCCAGAGCTCGCCCGTCGCGCCTTCCGCAACCTCGCGCCCGGCGCGTCCCTCGTCGACGTCGGCGACGCGCAGCTCGACCTCGGCGACCGGCTTGCCGAGAAAGCCGCGCCGCTCGAGCTCCGGCGTGCGCGCGATCGTGAGCCAGATCGCCTCGGTCATGCCCCAGCCGACGAGGATCGGTCTGCCCGCGAGGTCGAGGAACGCGCGCTGCAGGGCGAGCGGCAGCTCGTCCCCGCCGGTGAACACGACCTCGAGGGAGGCGAAGTCGTCGCGCCGCGCGCCGGGGTGCCGCACGATCTGCCAGAAGTGGTCGACGTGGCCGCCCAGGATCGTCGGCCGCCAGGAGCGCAGGTTCTCGTAGAAGCGCGTCTCGTCGAGCTCGCGCTCGAGGACCACCGTACCGCCGCGCCACAGCACCGGGAAGGCCTCGATCCAGCCGCCCATGTGGCCGATCGAGTCGTGCACGACGATGCGCGACTGCGGCCCGACGCACGCGAGCGCGTCGAGCACGCTGCGCACGATGCCCGCCGCAGACGCGTGCGAGTGCGTGACGCCCTTCGGCAGCGCAGTCGAGCCCGACGTGTACAGGAGAAACGCCAGCGTCGACGGCGGCACGTCGGGAAGGTCGCGCGGCGTCGCCGCGAGCAGCTCGGCGAAGCTCGCCCGTCCGGCGCCCGCGCGCCCGACGACCACGACGCGCTCGATCGACGTCCGCGCGAGGTCGATGCGTGCCAGGTCGGCGAGCTTCTCCTCGTGCACGATCAGCCAGCGCGCGGCGGAGTCGGCGAGGCCGTAGGCGATCTCGGGCGGCGCGTCGACGTACTCGAAGGGCACGGCGGTCGCTCCGGCGCGCCAGCAGCCGAGGTAGCAGGCGATCAGCTCGATCGAGTTCGGCAGCAGGAACGCGACGCGCTCGCCGGCGAGCGACGCCGCGTGCAGCGACGCCGCGATGCGCTGCTCGAGGTCGGACAGCTCGCCGAAGGTGACGCGACGCTCGCCGCACGCCAGCGCCAGACGGCCGGCTCCGAGCGCGAGCGGCGCCTCGAGCAGGCGGTCGAGCCGCGGCCCGGCGGTCATGCCCTGCCGAAGATCGAAAGGAACTCGCGCCGTGTCCTCGCGCCGTAGACGCGGAGACTGCGCTCCGCGCGCAGGCCGCCCTGATCGAGCTGCAGCTGCTCGATCGCGTCCTCGGGCACGCTGCAGCGCCGGCGCGTGCGCTGCACGCGGTAGAGGCGCGCGGCGTTCAGTCCGAGGATCCTCTTCTTGACGGTCTCGGTGAGCGGCGGATAGCCGAACTGCTCCTGCATCGCGGGCGGGATCTGCAGCGTCTTGAACGCGTCGATCAGCCACTGCGGCGAGCCCCACCAGATCGAGTCGGTGCCCCAGAGGATGTTGCCCGGGCCGAGCGCGCGCAGGAGCTGGCCGAGCAGGTGCGCCGCCCGGTCGGGGCCTTGCAGCAAGGTGACGGCGAAGGTGCTGCCGATCTCGGCGTACACGCGACGTCGCTGCGCGGGCGGGATGCTCTCGACCACCTGGAGGAACTCGGTGAGCCCGTCGAGGCCCAGCGGATGGTCTCCCGCCTGGAAGTAGCCCGAGTGGTAGGCGCAGAAGCTCAGCCGGGGGAAGTCGCGCACCGCCTTCGGGAAGTCGATGGTGCGCACCGACTCCTCGCTGCCCGGCGCGAAGATCGCCGGCAGGCCCTTGTGCACGTTGATCAGCCGCAGGCCGAGGCGCTCCGCCTCCTGGAGCATCGGGTAGGCGATCTGCTCGTCGTCGAGGAACCAGTTGCCGCTGTACGTGTAGCACTTGAGCGCGCGCCCCCCGAGGTCGCGCACCTGGTGCTCCATGCTGTCGATCGCGGTCGGCGAGCCCGGCGCCGCCTTGGGATCGATCATCGCCTGCGACAGGCAGCGCTCGGAGCCCGCGAGCTGGTTCACCAGGTCGCGCGTCTGCGCCATGACCTCGGGTCCGAGCGGCACGCCGTTCGGGAGACCGCTGATGACGCCGACCGTCGTCTCGCTGTCGACGAAGGTCTCCTTCACGAAGTTGAGCTGGCCGATCGCCTCGGGGTTCTGCTGGCAGCCCTGCTGGTCGAGGAAGCGCAGGAAGCAGAACGTCGTGCCCGGAAAGCGTGCGGTGTCGGCGTGGTGCGTCTGTACGTCCATGACGAATAGCCGGCGGTCGAGGAGCTCGCGTCCGGCGTCGAGGTCGACGCACTGCGCGCGGCTGATCGGCATCGCCGCCGCGTCGCCGCTCTGCGCGAGACCGTTCACCTTGTTCAGCACCCAGAAGGCGGTCGCGGTGCCGGCGGCGGTGCGCAGGAACTGCGCGCGCGTCATGCCGTGGCGCTTCGCCTGGACGTCGGCCTCCTCGGCGATCAGCTTCTCGGTGACGCGCGCCTTCTCGACGTCCCAGCGCGGCCACCACTCGCCGTTCGAGACCGGGGCGACCGGGAAGGGGGTGGTCGCGTCGTCGTCCGCTGGGTCGTGCCGCATGGGATCCTCCGCTCGGGTGACGGGCCGACAATGGACCGCGTCGCGGGGGCGCGTCCAGCACCTTCGTGCGAACGGTCGGCGCCGGCGGCGCCAACGGATGTTGACGCCCGCCAACCGCGGTCGCCGCGTGAGCGCCGGGCGGCGCCGGTTCCCCGCGATTCGCGAGCATCTCGGCGTGCGCTCGCCATGGCACGTCGATCGCTTGGCGGCGGCAAGGAGATCGTCATGCGTACCAACGACATCATGGCCGCGGCCACGCACGCGCTGTTCACCACCGTCGCCGCCCTCGCCATGCTGATCGCGGCGCTGGCCCTGATCGGTGCGGCGCCCGCAGAGGGCGCCACGATCTCCACCACGTCCAGCGTCTCCGGAGACCGGAAGATCGTCACCGGCGGCAACCGGACCGAGACCGTCGGCGGCAACGCGAAGGAGACGATCGGTGCGGACCACGGTCACACGGTCGGCCGCGACGCGATCGTCGAGATCGGCCGCGACGCGTCGAGCAGCGTCGCGCGCGACGCCGAGACGAGCGTCGGCGGCAACGCGAGCGTGGCGGTGGGCGGCGACGCCGCGGTCGCGGTCGCGAACGACGCGGTGCTCGCGACCGGCCACGACCTGACGCTCGACGTCGAGCGCTTCCTGATCGTCGAGACCGGCGACGGCATCGAGCTGCGCAGCGGTGCGGCGTCGATCGTGCTCAAGAAGAACGGCGAGATCGTGCTCCGCGGGACGAAGATCACCGTCGAGGCGAGCGGCAACCTGACGCTCAAGGGCAGCAAGGTCAGCCAGAACTGACGCCGCGACCGCCCGCCCGGCGCCGCCCGGCGTTTCTCGAGCCCGCGTCAGAGGTCGAAGCGCTCGCCGACCATCTCCTCGGACATCGCCCACAGCCGTCGCGCGGCGTCGGGATCGAGCGCGTACGGCGCCGCCTTGGTGCTGACCTCGCAGTCCTCGAGGTACAGGCCGCCGCGCGCCGCGAGCTCGGCGGCGCTGGCGGCCCACACGGTGGTCGCGGCCCCCTCGGGGATCGACTTGTACGGCGGCAGGCCGCTGCGCGGCTTCTCGCCCCCGGATCCGGCGCCGGGCTCGCGCGGTGCGCTCTTCGCCATCGCCTGCAGGGCCGCGACGTCCTCCGGGGTCAGGTGGCGCCCGAGGTCGGTCATGATCATGCCCGGGTGGACGGCGTATGCGTGCACGCCGCGCGGACCCAGCCGCCGCTCCAGCTCGACGGTGAACAGCACGTTTGCCGTCTTCGATTGACCGTACGCCGTCCACTTCTCGTAAGCGTGGCTCTGGAAGTGCGGGTCGTCCCAGTGGACGTCGGAGATCACGTGGCCCGCGGAGCTCAGGTTGACGATGCGTGCGTCGCCCGCCGCGAGCAGCAGCGGCGCCAGCATGCCGGTGAGCACGAAGTGACCGAGATGGTTCGTGCCGAGCTGCAGCTCGAAGCCGTCGGCCGTGTGGCCGAGCGGGCACGCCATGACGCCGGCGTTGTTGATCAGCAGGTCGAGGCGGTCGTGCTCGGCGAGCAGGCGCTTCGCACACGCGCGGACGCTCGCGAGCGAGCCCAGGTCGAGCGCGGTCGCGGACACCAGCGCACCCGGCACCTGCTCGCCGATCGTGCGCAGCGCCGCTTCGGTCTTCGCGGCGTCGCGCGCGGCGACGATCACCTCGGCGCCGTGCGCGGCGAGCGCGCGTGCGGTCTCGAGTCCGAGGCCGCCCGACGCGCCGGTCACGAGCGCCCGCTTTCCGGCGAGGTCGACGCCCTGCAGCACCTCGTTCGTCGTCCTGCGCGTCTGCGCGCCTTCGGTCGTCGTCATGCCGTGGTCCTCCGCGCCGCAGTTCACACGTCCGCCGACCCCGGTACAACTCCGAGGACGCCCTCCACCAGGTGGTGGCGTCCCGGCACGATCGGCCAGTCGAAGTAGGCGTAGCTCGCGCCGCGCGGCAGCAGGTCGTCGGTGCGGTGGTCGAGCAGCTCGCCGTCCTGGTCGTCGCCGTAGAGGGCGACGATCGCGTCGTCGTCGAGCGCCCGCGGCGTGCGGAGCCCGTCGCCGACGCGCGGCACGATGGTTCCCGAGACGCGGTCGTGGAAGCTCGCCCACGGCACGCGCTCGAGGAGCGGCCACAGGCTCGCGCGCCACGCCGCGCGAAGCTCCATCCAGCGCTCGTCGGGGACGAGGAACGACACCTGGCCGAGGAAGTTCGTGAACAGCAGCGCGCAGCCCTCCGCCTCCAGGATCCCGGCGGGAACGCCGTCGCCGCGCAGGACGGGACCGAGCCAGGCGTCCTCGGCGATCCAGGTGACGCGCGGATCGGGCACACCCCGCTCGCGGGCCAGCGCGCGCAGGCGCGACGCGAACAGCGGGCGCGCGGTCGGGTCGGGCTCGAAGCAGACCAGGTGCTCGAAGCGGCCGAGGAGCGTGCCCGGCAGGCAGTGTCCGCCGCTCGGGCCGACGATGGCGAGCGTCCGCCGGTCGGGTCGCCAGGAGGCGAGCCAGGCGTCGAGCGCCGCCCGGAAGGGCGCCCACTCGCGGTCGCGGTGGCGCCGGGCGCGCAGGTGGTAGCGGACCCCGCCCGCCGGATTGAACGCCGCCCGCAGCACGCGGGGGCTCCTTACCACGCGGCGTGTGGGCGCGTAGCGATTGAACGAGGACCGCGGCCCAGCATAAGGGAGGCACATGAGCCTACGTGGAACCGGCCAGGGTGGGACGCTCGCGCGCCTGTACGAGACCTTCGAGGTCCTCGGCAGCGCGGGCATGCTGAATCCGTCGTTCATGATCAACCTGCAGAAGGGCATCAAGAAGTGGGGCTCGACCCCCGCGGGCGGGTTCTGGGCCTCGGCCCAGCGCCGCCCCGACGACGTCGGTCTGGTCGACGAGGCCGGACCGCCGATGACCTTCCGCGAGATCGACCAGCACTCGAACGCGATCGCCAACGGACTCGCGGCCGAGGGCGTCAAGGCGGGCGACGGCGTCAGCCTGTTCGCGCGCAACCACCGCGGCTTCGTGCTGTCGATGGTGGCGCTCAACAAGCTCGGCGCCGACACGCTGCTGCTCAATACCGGCTTCGCGGCGCCGCAGCTCTCCGAGGTGGTGGCGCGCGAGGGCTCGCGCGTCGTTCTCTACGACCAGGAGTTCTGGCCGATCGTCGAGCGCGGCGCGCCGGACAAGAAGCGCTTCGTCACGTACGTCGACGGGCCGGCGAACGATCCGACGATCTTCGACCTCGCCGGGCGCAACTCGTCCGCCGAGCCGACGCCGCCGTCGCGCCACGGCCGCACGACGATCCTCACGTCGGGCACCACCGGCACGCCGAAGGGCGCGCAGCGCTCGGTCAAGCGCGCCAGCCTCGACACGTTGATCGGCCTGTTCGGCCGCATGCCGCTCTGCGTCGGCTACAAGTCCTTCGACGCGGCCCCTGCGTTCCACTCCTGGGGCGGGATCCACCTGCTGTTCGGCGCGCTGCTCTCGAACACGATCATCATGCGCAACCGCTTCGATCCCGAGGACACGCTTCGCACGATCCACGAGCACAAGCCCGACGTGCTCGCCGTGGTGCCGGTGATGATGCAGCGGATCCTCGCGCTGCCGCAGGACGTGATCCGCAGGTACGACTGTCGTTCGCTGAAGGTCGTCGCGGCGTCGGGCTCGGCACTGCCGGGCGAGCTGGCGCTGCGCTGGATGGATACGTTCGGCGACAACGTCTACAACTTCTACGGCTCGACCGAGGTCGCGCAGGCGTCGATCGCGATGCCCGACGAGCTGCGCGCCGCGCCCGGCACCGCCGGACGCCCGCCGCGCGGCACCATCGTCAAGATCATCGACGGCGAGGGCCGCGAGGTGCCCGCGGGCACGACCGGCCGCATCTTCGTCGCCAACGAGAACCAGTTCGAGGGATATACCGGCGGCGGCAACAAGGAGATCATTCAGGGCCTGATGTCGAGCGGCGACGTCGGCCACTTCGACGAGAACGGCCTGCTGTTCGTCGACGGCCGCGACGACGACATGATCATCTCGGGCGGCGAGAACGTCTTCCCGCGCGAGGTGGAGGACCTGCTCGCCGACCACCCGATGGTGCACGAGGCCGCGGTGATCGGCGTCGCGGATACCGAGTTCGGCCAGCGCCTGCAGGCGTTCGTCGTGCTGGTCGAGAGGGAGGCGTGCTCGCAGGACGATCTCAAGAAGCACGTGCGCGATCATCTCGCGCGCTACAAGGTGCCGCGCGAGATCGTGTTCCTCGAGGAGCTGCCCCGCAACCCGACCGGCAAGGTGCTGAAGCGCGTCTTGAAGGAGATGGTCGTCGAGGTCTCGACGGAGCGCCAGAGCGGCTAGGTCGAGACCGGGGAGGGTGCCATGTCTCGCAAGATCGGTGATCGCTACGCCTGCGCGAAGTGCGGTGCACGGCTCGTCTACGAGAAGCCCTGTCCGTGCCCCGACACGATGCCCCACTCGGAGATCTGCTGCGGCGAGCAGATGCAGCTCGTGAAGGACTAGACCCGGCGGATCGCGCCCGCGCGCGTCCGCTGGTCGCGGGAATCGACCGTTCGGGGCTCCGAAGGCGCTCGCTGCCGTGCGCGCCTTGCCGCCGGCCCCGCGGGAATGGGATGAAGGCGCGTCGGCCTCGACGGCCGTCGCCGAGGTGAAGCCATGCGTCCCAAGCCCCCGATCTCCCGTCCCCTCCGCGCCCTCGGAGGGCTCGTCGCCCTGACCCTGCTCACCGCCTGCAGCGGCGGTGGAGGCGGTGGCGGTGGCGAGGTGGTCCCGCCACCCGGCAACCCCGCCTGCGCCGACGCGCCCGAGTCGTACGACAGCACCTTCGCAGGCATCCAGACGAAGATCTTCGAGCGGCACGGCTGCGCGCAGGAGGCGTGCCACGGCAGCGCCCGATCGGGCGGTCTCGACCTCACCCCGGCCGCTGCCTTCGACAGCATCTACGACGCGCCCTCCACGGTGAGCGCGCTCGCGCGCATCGAGCCCGGCGACGAGGAGCGGAGCTTCCTCTGGCTGAAGCTCGCCGCCGCGACGCGTCCGGGGCAGTACCAGGTCGCGGGCTCGCCGATGCCGAGCGGCCTCGCGCCGCTCAGCGAGGACGAGCTCGAGCTGATGCGCCTCTGGATCTACGCCGGCGCACCCGAGACCGGCGTCGTCGCCGGCAGCGAGGAGCTGCTCGGCGCGTGCCTGCCCGAGCCCGAGCCGCTCGAGATCGAGCCGCTCGCACCGCCGGCGCCCGGCACCGGGCTCCAGCTGACGATGCCCGAGTGGCTGCTCGAGGCGGAGACCGAGTTCGAGGGCTGCATGGCGACGTACTACGACGTCACCGAGCAGGTGCCGGCCGAGTTCCGCGATCCGAGCGGCACCATGTTCCGCTTCGGCGCGACCGAGGTCCGCCAGGACCCGCAGAGCCACCACGTGTTCCTCTACTACCCGACCGGCAACTTCGAGCCCGGCGGGGTCGACGTGTACGCGCCGGAGTTCGGCCGGTGGACGTGCCGCGGCGGCGACGCGATCGGTGCTGCGTGCGATCCCAAGGCACCCGACGCCTGCACCGGCGGCGGCATCTGCGCGAGCGAGCTCGAGAAGGGCCTCGGCTGCATCGGCTACGGCCCGCGCAGCGCCGGCAACACGGTGCTGATCGGCGGCGCCGGACAGCCCGTCTACCGCACCGACTACCTGCCCGGCGTGTTCGCGCAGCTGCCGATGAAGGGCGTCGTGTACTGGAACAGCCACGCCTTCAACCTGACCAAGGTCGACGGCGTGATGCACGTCAAGCAGAACTACGAGTTCACCACCGACCAGCGCCACACGGTGACGGGCCTGGCCGACTTCTCGGCGATCTTCCGTCCGAACGCGCCGCCGTACACGCGCGAGACCTACTGCAACGACCACGTGCTGCCGCGCGGCGCGCGGCTGTTCAACCTGTCGACGCACACCCACAAGCGCGGCAAGCGCACCTGGGTGACGATCGCCGACGGTACGATGATCTACGAGAACTTCTCGTACACCGACCCCGTGCAGGGGACGTGGAACCCGCCGCTCGCGTTCGACTCGCCCGAGCCTGCCGAGCGCACGCTCCGCTACTGCGGCACGTACGAGAACGGCATCACCGCCGAGGGCGGGCCCGACCCGTCCCAGGTGACGCGGCTCTCGCGCGTGAGCGTCACCGCGGCCGGCCAGGTCGGCGGCTCGTGCAAGCCGGTCGCGTGCACCGCGGGACGCGTCGGCGAGGCGTGCGACGGTGCCGACGACGACGCGACCTGCGACTCGTCGCCCGGCGCCGGCGACGGCGAGTGCGACGCCTGCCCGATCACCGGCGGCGAGAGCACCGAGAACGAGATGTTCAACCTCTTCGGGCTCTACTTCGTCGAGCCGTCGGTCGCGGCCGCGGACGCCGCGGCGGGCGTCGCGACCGCGGCGCAGGCCGAGGCGCTGCAGGTGGACGCGAACGGACGCTCGCTCACGTCGCGCGCCGTGCTGCCCGCCGGCGCCGGCTGCGCGATGTCGCACCCCGGCGCGAGCCACGCGATGCACGGCGTCGTGCAGGCGACCGGCGGCCACGCGGGGCATTGATTCAACGAGGGGGCACGCGCCCTCTCGCCCGACGCGGCGAAGCCGCGCGGGGCCCGGCTATTCCACCGAGAGGGCACGCGCCCTCTCGCCCGACGCGGCGAAGCCGCGCGGGGCCCGGCTATTCCACCGAGAGGGCACGCGCCCTCTCGCCCCACGCGGCGAAGCCGCGCGGGGCCCCACTCTCCGCGCGTGCTTCGCTCGGCCGCTCGGCTTCGCCTTCGCAGAGGGGGCGGTGCGGGGCGGCGCGTCGCCCCGCGTCGGGCCAGCCGTGGGGCCCCACGCCCCGCGCTCGGCTGCGCGCCGTGCGCGTGGAGGTGGCGTGGGTGGGCGACGTGAAGGTCAGCGCGACGTCGCGTCGGGGTGACCGGCGTAGGACTCTTTCAGCACGGCGTGGTTGAGCAGCATCTCCGCGACCAGGCGCTCGCCCGTGGCGTCGAAGATGCGGGTGTGCGTCCAGTACGACTCGGTGCGCTTGCTCTCCGACAGCGCGACGATCTCGCGCCGCAGGACGTACTCCTCGCCGACGAACAGCGGGCCGTCGATCAGGCGGATCTCCTGGTCGGCGAACAGCCCGACGACCGGGCCCTTCACCGGGAAGCGCGCCTGGTGGCTCGTGTGCTCGACGAGCACGCTGATCATCTCGAGCGGGATGATCGGCTTCCCCCACGGTGACGCGGCGGCCTCGTCGTACCAGGGCGTCGGCTCGGTGATGACGGCGAGCTTCTGCTCGAGCGTGAACGGGTAGAGCGCGCCCAGGTGCTGGTCGGGGGTCATGTGCACGCGCTCGACGGCGGCGCCGCGCAGCCCCACGCGCAGGTCGGCGAGGATCACCAGACGCTCCGGCGCGCGCAGCTTCGCGAGGCGCTGCTCCAGCAGCGTCGGCGGGTGCGCGGGGCCGACGCTCGCGCTCGCCTCGAGCACCGGCGTGCCGTCGGCCTTCTCCGCCCACACGCGCGTCGACGTCGCGCCGTCGGGCGGGATCTCGGCGAACGCGCGCACCTCTTCTCCCTCGACGACCATGTTCTGGTAGTGCGCCGAGATGCAGCCACGCTCGAACCAGGGGCGGCCGAACACGCGCTCGAGCAGCGGGGGGAAGAGGCTGAAGTGCGTCGGGCCCTCGATCGGGCCCGCGCGAAAGCCGAGCCTCTCGGCGATCGTGTCGTCGTGGATCGAGCCGTGGCCGCCGTACTCCTGGTCGGCGAGCATCTGGCGTGGGCGGCGGAGCGGTCCGCGCAGGACGAGCGGCGTGTCGTAGGCGTGCTTCTGCATGATGCTCGAGCGTTGCACGCGCGCCGCTCTCGACGCTACTCGATCCAGCGGCGCGCGCCGGCCACGATCTCCCGTGCCATGGCGAGCGCGACGTCGGCGTCTGCCCGGGAGTAGAACTCCGACGGAGTGACGTCCTCGCTACCGTAGAATGCCAGCTCGCGGTCGCGACGCAGGTGCTTCGAGACCTCGCACCAGCGCGGCACTGCTGCCGCTGCGTCGGCGGGCATGCGCTCCGCGTTCGCGAGCAGCGCGCTCGAGACGTCGTGCTGAAAGGGAACTGCGACCCCGAGCGATCGCAGCACGGCCTTCAGCACGAGCTCGACCACTTCCTGGCTCTCGCGTACGACGTCGGCGAAGGAGCCCTCGTCGAGGAGGAGCGCGACGGCCTTCAGGCGCACCTCGGCCCGGCGGAAGTAGTCACGCGCGAGATTCGGGTTGGTCATCGAAGAGCCCCTCCGGATCCCAGAGAGCGATCCCGGTGGCGAGTGCAACCTGCAGGTTCGGCTCGGTGGTGAGGAGTGCGCTGAGGCCGACGAAGAGCGGCTGGACGGGGAAGCGCTCGTCGACGACGAGTGCCGGTGCGACCTCGCGCTCCCACCAGTGATAGTCACCTCGGACCGGCTGTCCGGCACGCAGCAGCAGGACGACGTCGATGTCCGAGGTGTCTCGTGCGCGGCCGGCGGCGACGCTGCCGATCACCCTGGCCGCGCGAACGCGCTCCTCGACGAGGGGGGGGAGGACGCAGGCGAGGTGTCGCAGGCGAGCTTCGAGGGTCCGTTGATTGTCGTCGAGAATCGCGAGCTTCCTGGCCACAAGTGTGAGCGTAGCCGGTCCGACTGGGCCGTTCCAGGACGGTGCGCGACGCCGAGCTGCGCTCGTCGTCGAACGGCGGGCAATAGACTCTCCCGGAACGGGCGTCCTCTTCGGGAGAAGGAGAAGGCGATGAACCCGAACAAGGCTCTGTGGGAGAAAGGCGACTTCACGCGCATCGCCGAGACCATGCGCGCGAGCGGCGCGGCGTTCGCCGGCGGGCTCGGGATCACGCCGGGGCTCGACGTGCTGGACCTCGGCTGCGGCGACGGCACGACCGCGATCCCCACGGCGAAGCTCGGCGCGAACGTGCTCGGCGTCGACATCGCGCGGAACCTGGTCGAGGCCGGCAACCGGCGTGCGCAGGAGGCCGGGCTCGCGAGCTGCCGCTTCCAGGAGGGCGATGCGTCCGACCTGCGCGATCTCGCCGACCGCTCGTTCGACCTCGTCGTGAGCGTGTTCGGCGCGATGTTCGCGCCGCGGCCGCACGACGTCGCGAAGGAGATGGTGCGCGTCGCACGCCCCGGCGGCCGCATCGTCATGGGCAACTGGATCCCCGGCGATCCGACCCTGGTCGCGCAGGTGTTGAAGATCAGCGGCGCGTACGCGCCGCCGCCGCCGGCCGGCTTCGTGAGCCCGGTGACCTGGGGCGTCGAGAGCGAGGTCGTCGAGCGCTTCGGCGCGGCCGGCGTATCGCCCGAGCGCATCGCGTTCGCGCGCGAGACGTGGACGTTCGAGCACCCCGGACGTCCGGCGGAGCTCCTCGGGCTGTTCCGCAGCTACTACGGGCCGACGATGAACGCGTTCGACGCGGCCGAGAACAGCGGGCGTGCCGGCGAGCTGCAGCGCGAGCTCGAGGCGCTGTTCGAGAGCCAGAACGCGAGCCCGCGCGCGGACGCGACCCGGATCCCCGCGACCTTCCTTCGCGTGAGCGTCGCCGTATGATCGGGGCGTGAGCTCGGTCGAAGGTTGGTTGCTCGAGGGGGATCCCTCGATTCGCTGGCAGGTGCTGCGCGACGTGACGCGCGCGCCCGCGCACGAGGTCGCGGCCGAGCGCGCGAAGGTCGGGACCGAGGGCGTCGGCGCGCGGCTGCTCGCGCTGCAAGCGCACGACGGCCGCTGGGGCGGGGCCGCGTGGAACCACGGCTGGGACTCGACGATGCACGCGCTCCTGCTGCTGCGCGACCTCGGGCTCGATCCCGGCTGCGAGCAGGCGCGGCGCGCGGTGGTCCGCGTCCGCGACCGCGTGACGTGGCGAGGCTGCGGCCCCGAGGAGTGCGACGACAACGCCTTCTTCGCGGGCGAGGTCGAGCCCTGCATCAACGGTCAGGTCGCGGCGGCCGGCGCGTACTTCGGCGTCGACGTGCGCGGCATCGTCGATCGCCTGCTCGCTGAGCAGCTCGCCGACGGCGGCTGGAACTGCGACGCCGAGCGCGGCTCGACGCGCGCGTCGTTCAACACCACGATCTGCGTGCTGGAAGCGCTGCTCGAGCACGAGCGGTCGGCCGGCGCGAGCGCCGCGGTGACGGCCGCGCGGCGCCGCGGCGAGGAGTACCTGCTCGAGCGGTCGCTGCTGCGGCGGAAGTCCACCGGCGAGCGGATCGAGCGCGACCGCAAGAGCAGCGGCGTGTTCACGCGTCTCGCGTTCCCGACCTGGTGGCACTACGACGTGCTGCGCGCGCTCGACCACCTGCGTAGCGCCGGCGTCGCGCCCGACGCGCGCGTCGCGGAGGCGGTCGGGATCGTCGCGGCGAAGCGCGCCGCGGACGGCCGCTGGGCTCTCGAGGTGCAGTATCCGGGCAGGATGCTCATCGAGACGGACGAGGGCGAGGGACGGCCGAGCCGGTGGATCACGCTGCGCGCGTCGCGCGTGGTGGAGTGGTTCGAGGGCGCGGGCGGGCGACGTTAGCGGGCTTCGTCCGCTACACGACGGCCGTGAACCGGGGGAAGAGTTCGCTTGGGGAGGCGATCGGCGGGCGCGGTTGGGCGCACGAACGACCTGCCGTCCCGGCCAAGGACTCAGAAGCTTGATGCGGTTCGCTGGTTCCGAGTACGTTGCCGAGCGCCGTGGAGCTGGTCGAGATCCTCAAGCGCCCGGAGGGCAAGACCCCCGAGCTCGAGCGTGACCTGTCCTCTCCGGACGGAGCGCTCAAGACCATCGTCGCCTTCGCCAACACGGCGGGCGGTACGCTGCTCGTCGGCGTGGAGGACCGCAGCCACCACGTCCGCGGCGTGGCCGACGTGCTCGACCTGGAGGAGAGGCTGGCGAATCTCGTCAGCGACCGCATCAGCCCGCGGCTCGTTCCGGAGAATCGAGATCTTGCCCTGGCGCCGGACGCAGGTGCTGGCCGTGCAGGTCCATCCCAGTCCGAGTCGTCCGCATCACCTGACCGGGAAGGGCCGGCCGCCGGTGTCTACGTCCGGGTGGGCTCGACAGCCGGCCCGCGCGCGGCGAGGGGTTTGACGAACAGCCGGTCTCGGGTCTCGACCGGCAGCCCGCGACTTCCGAGCAGCTCCCGGTTCGTTCGTCCCCGCCCGCGCGCCGCGGCTGAGTCCAGCCTCGACCACGGGCCGCTGGCCCGAGCGAACCGTTCGCGTAGGATCGACCTCGTCGTGCGCGTTGCCGGACCCCGGCCGCACCTCGACCGGAGGCGAACGATGAGCGACCGCGAGTTCACGGGGAAGCGGGTGCTGGTGACGGGTGGTACGCGCGGCATCGGCGAGGCGATCGTTAAGCGCTTCCGCCGCGGCGATGCGACGGTGCTGACCACGGCCCGGCACGCGCCGGACACGGCGGGTGGCGAGGGCGTGATCGAGGCCGACCTGAGCACGGTGGAGGGGACGCGGAGCGTGGTTGCGGCCGTGCTCGAGCGGCTGGGCGGCGTCGACGTCGTCGTCCACAACGTCGGCGGGTCGTCGGCGCCGGGCGGCGGCGTTCTGGCCCTGTCGGACGACGACTGGAAGAAGGAGCTCGACCTGAACCTGCTGCCCGCCGTGCGGATCGACCGTGGCTTGTTGCCCGGCATGATCGCGCAGGGGGCGGGTGTCGTCATCCACGTCTCTTCGACCCAGCGCGCGCTCCCTCTGCACGAGAGCACGCTCGCGTATGCCGCGGCCAAGGCGGCGCTGACGAACTACAGCAAGGGCCTGTCCAAGGAGCTCGGGCCGCGTGGTATCCGCGTGCTGAGCGTGGCGCCGGGATACACCGAGACGGAGGCCGCCGCCGCGATGGTCGAGCGTCTGGCCTCGCAGTCGGGCACGGACACGGCGTCGGCCCGGCAACGTCTGATGGACGCCCTCGGCGGCATCCCGATCGGGCGCCCGGCGACGCCCGATGAGGTCGCCGAGCTGGTCGCGTTCCTGGCATCCGACAAGGCGGCCTCGATCCACGGCAGCGAGTACGTGATCGACGGCGGCACCATTCCCACCGTCTGACGACCCACGCGCACGCCGCGTGACCGGACATCGCGGTGGACCAGACGGGCGTCACAGCTCGATCGGCCAGTTCGACGCGGAGGAGACATCGTGACCGTCAAGCGCATGGACAACGTCGGTATCGTCGTTGCGGACCTCGATGCCGCCGTCGAGTTCTTCACCGAGCTCGGCCTCGAGCTCGAGGGGCGTGCCCCGATCCAAGGAGAGTGGGCAGACGGCGTCACGGAGCTGCGCGACATGCGCGTCGAGATCGCCATATGCGCACGCCCGACGGTCGGGCTCGCCCAGCAGCTCGGGCAGCACGCTTCCCGGACGGACCCCATGCGAGGGGCACGGGCTTGACCGGGGGACAGTCGGGCTAGGAAGCCGGGGCCCGGCGTGCGAAGGGAGATCTGGTCGTGCGGAACGAGGATGCGCGACGAGACGTCGTTCGATGGGGAGTGGCGTTGACCGCGGCCGCCATCGCCGGTCCCCTGGCCGCGTCCGGTCGTGCGGGAGCGAGGTCGATGAAGGTCACCGACGCAGACACGCGGAAGCTCGTCGAGGAGCTCGACCGTGAACGGCAGGCGTGGATCGAAGGTCGCTTCGATCCACAGTCGGCGGGCAGCCTGGCGCAAGCACCCGACATGATGATCTTCGGGCCGTTCGGCGGCGAGGCGGGCGCGGGCGGCGCCGAGCTCGAGGCGCGGCAGCGTCGCATGAGCTCGATGTTTCGTGGCGGCTCGGGCAAGTGCGAGCTCGTCCGCGCCATCGCGTCTGACGACCTGCTGGTTCTCGTCATGATCGAGCGCAACGAGGTCATGTTCGAAGGGCGGACGGAGCCACACTCGTGGGCCCTGCGCACCACGCAGGTGTTCCGCCGCGAGCGAGCTCGGTGGGTCCGTCTCCATCGGCATGCCGATCCGCTGCTCGAGCGCCGATCGCTCGACGACGTGCTGGCGCTCTCCACGTCGCCGTGAATCCGCAGTCCGGACGACCGGCCCCGCCCGCCGACGAAGGGGGATCGGTTCCTCCTCTAGTCGCCACTTGCCTGCATCGGAGCTGCTTCAGGGCGCCGTTGCGCCCGGCGCCGCGCTCGTGCAGATCGTCGCTCGGAGGCCCCTCGCCGCATGCCCGAGCGCTCGAGCCTGAACCGCGCGTCCTACGACGCGATCGCCCCCCGCTGGGACGACGCCCGCACGCGCCGGACGCCGCGACCGCGCTGGTGGTCGCGAGCGGATCTGCGATCGTGCAGGCGGAGCTCCTGAGCCTGCCGACCGGCGGACGCGACAAGGGCCGCTACGCGATCGTCGCGCGTGAGCAGTGAGCTGAGGTAGGATGTCCTCGTGAAGTTCCGGATCTACACGGACACCTCGGTTGTGGGCGGGTGCGAGGATGAAGAGTTCGCAGAGCACTCCGGCCGGCTAATGGAGAGCTTCGTCCGAGGCGAGCGCGTCCTCGTCCTGTCCAGCCTCACGGTTCAGGAGCTGGGAGCGGCGCCACCAGCAGTTCGTAGGCGGCTTGCCTCAGTTCCGGAAAGGCACATCGAGACGCTTCAGCTCGGGGTCGAGGCGCAGGATCTCGCAGAGGCGTACCTGTCCGCGGGTGTGCTCGCGACCAGGATGCGAGCCGACGCCCAGCACATCGCCATCGCAACTGTAGCCCGCGTCGATGTACTGGTGAGCTGGAACTTCAAGCACATCGTCAATCTGCAACGGATTCACGGGTACAACTCGGTGAACCTGCGCAAGGGCTACCCGATGATCGAGATCCGGACGCCACGGGAGGTGTTGTCCGATGAGTAAGCCGGCGAAACGGTTCGACGCGGTCGCGCTGATGCGCGCTGCTCGAGACAAGATCTCGGCGGAGATCGAGGGCATGACGTTGGAGGAGGAGCTGAAGTGGCTCGCATCCCAACAAATCGAGGATCCGTTTCTGAAGCGCCTTCGAGACCGGGCTGCCCAGCAAGCCGATCCAGGCCGACCTGCGGCCGGCCGCTGATCGGCCAGGCGCGCGAGTGCTGGACATTGCTTCGGGGCGGGGTGCGGTGCTGTTCCCGATGGCGGGCGCGGGCGGCGCCGAGCTCGAGGCGCGGCAGCGTCGCATGAGCTCGATGTTTCGTGGCGGCTCGGGCAAGTGCGAGCTCGTCCGCGCCATCGCGTCTGACGACCTGCTGGTTCTCGTCATGATCGAGCGCAACGAGGTCATGTTCGAAGGGCGGACGGAGCCGCACTCGTGGACCCTGCGCACCACGCAGGTGTTCCGCCGCGAGCGAGCTCGGTGGGTCCGTCTCCATCGGCATGCCGATCCGCTGCTCGAGCGCCGATCGCTCGACGACGTGCTGGCGCTCTCCACGTCGCCGTGAACCTGCCGCGCGACGGTATCGAGACGCGGCTCCGCGCCGCTGCAGCACGAGGACGCGACACGCGGAGCGATGATACGGCCACCGGGACGTGGTAACGACCCGACGTGCCCACCGCGTTCCTCGACGCGATCCAGCTCGTGCGCGACGTCGCGGACGCAGGCGGGTTTCGGGTTGCGCTGATCGGCGGCTTCGCGCTGCCGTTCCACGGCGTCCGCAGGGCCACGGGCGACGTCGACTTCCTCGTCGAGGTCCGCGGCGCCGACGTCCTTCACGATGCCCTGCTGCGCGGCGGCTACGTCGCGCTGCACCGCTCGGACGACGTCGCGAACTACCGTGCGACCTCCGCGCTCTCGAGCGGCGTCGACGTGCTCTACGCGCGCCGGGCGCCGACCATCGCCATGCTCGAGCGCGCGACGGTCGCGGACGGGGCCGCGGGCGTGCCTGTCGTGGACGTCGAGGGCCTGATCGGGCTCAAGCTGCAGGCGATCGTGAACGACCCGCGGCGTCGCCGGCAGGACGAGGCCGACATCGTGCAGCTCATGACCCAGCACTTGCCGTCGTTGAACGTGGCTTTGCTCGGCGAGTACTTCGCGTTATTCGACCAGCAGGATGCGCTCGAGCGATTCCTCGTCGAAGCCCGCGAGCGGCGCGGATGACCACTGCCTGCCGGCCGCGCAGAATCCGCCGGCGGGCGGCGACGTGACGGTGCGCTCCGTCGAGGAGTTCGTCGAGTTCCTGTGGGCGCTCGAGGCGGTCTTCGGTCCGGACGACCGGCCCCGCCCGCCGACGAAGGGGGATCGGTTCCTCCTCTAGTCGCCACTTGCCTGCATCGGAGCTGCTTCAGGGCGCCGTTGCGCCCGGCGCCGCGCTCGTGCAGATCGTCGCTC